>Ga0180301_10001539_pt1 | contig 18162 bp, 13 predicted proteins | sample GuaBasSediGuay16_FD_121797 | JGI IMG/M metagenome (GOLD analysis project Ga0180301, IMG submission 121797) | Subseafloor sediment microbial communities from Guaymas Basin, Gulf of California, Mexico - Guay16, Core 4569-2, 12-15 cm | ecosystem: Environmental > Aquatic > Marine > Hydrothermal... | reverse complement strand
GGGTGCAAACACTGATATAATGATGATTGCGTCCTTCGCTGATGCAAATTTGTGATTAGCATATTCTTTATACTTCTGAGCCTAATGGGCCTGTAAAGATAAGACAACATACAGAAACTGCTATGTATGATACTATGATAGAGTAGTGTATAACTCGCCAATGAATGCATGAAGAGAATTTTTAGAAGAGAAGAATATGAGAAGATGCTAAGCTCTACGCTAGGAAAGCAGGTCTTAGGTTAGCGTAGAGCGAGCTTATTATGCATCTTATAATCTTTCATTCCTCAATGATCATGTTCTCAACCACGACCGTTTGACATATCGAAACATCTTGTACTCTTACTGCCAATTGCGAACTTATGAGCTATTTGAAGGAGAGGTTTAAGAAGCGCGTGAAGCATATAAGAGATTAAAAATAGATTGTCTTCAGGTCTCTCTAGCTAAGAAACAGAATCAACACTATTACTCAAGCTAAGGTGGGGAATCTTGAATGATCTAGACGAGAAGCTAGGGACATTAAGGGAAATCGGATGACGTGCCTGTGAAAAACTGCTCAGAAATAGGCAGGATATAGTCGCAGTTTTTATAGTAGGCTCTGTAGCTAGAGGGAACATCCACGAGGGCTCTGATGTTGATATGTGTGTCCTAATTAGAGAAGGAAATAGACCTAAGAGAGATAGCCCAGGAGTTAGGTTACACAGTCGATATCGTTTATGTCCCCTTAAGACTCTGGAAGGAAAGGCTACGACGAGATGTAGGAAGCATGCGGGAGATTAGCGTGTCGAATATCCTAGATTCCATAGTCCTCTATGATCCTAGTGGACTTATCCGAGGAATTAAGCAAAAATTTAGGGTATATCCTGAGGAGAAAAGAAGAGAGAACATACTTCACCACTTCCATAGAATGGGCTGGTTTGAGAACGCTGTCAAGTATCACTACTTTAAGAAGAATTACGATATCGAATCCATTTTTAGTAAGCTGTTCGCCATAGAAGCTCTCAGAATACTCTTCCCGCTAAACTGAGTCTATCTGAGGGGTGACAAGTATCTGTTTGAGCAAGTAAGAGATCTTCGGGCACCCCCAGGTATCTTGGAGAAGTGCTTAAGCCTATTGTGGTTTAAGACGCGGGATGTAGGACGCGAAGATGCAATTTGGATCGTTAATACAGTCACGGAGATAAGGAGAGTAACGGAGTACGAAGTACGCTCGCTGAAGCCTAGTCCCTCCTAATACCATACATCTCCTATTCATTCTAGAGTATCATCAAGGAGAATGAAGAGCTCGCATAACATAACCTATAGGGAGGCATCCTTTGATTATCAAAGTATAGGTACTTTCTACCTGTATAGTAATTGTATAGTAGCTATAGCTCATAGAGGGATTCTTCTGCTCAAGGGAGTTAACGGTAGAATTATTCATCAGTGGACTGACTTCTTTGATTAGCTCTTATAGCTTTACTCCTGTGTTTTCAGCAGCGAATCAATGGATTTTGTAGCCTATTCTTTCTATAAGACCTTGTTCATGATCTTGTTTTTCCCCGAATTTTCGGGGTTTATTGATGTAGATACTACATGAAAATTCCGCTTATAGCTATATTGTGATTTTTCATATATAGAGACATTGGATATTTAGAGTCTGTTCATGATTAAGTTTGATTGTTTCTATTAAATATTCCAAGATTCACTACAAATTTTTAGTATTTATCGATTTAATAAATCCTGAATATTCAGGGTTTATAGCCTCATCATGAACAATGCCTATGTAAAAGAGAGGGAGGTATAAACCTTTCATTCTTCCCTTTCTACTTATACCGAGGTATTGGTAGAAGAGTATAAGGAGGGTCTAATAAAGAGCTAAAGCCCTATGCATAATCAGAATTCTGAGTAAGATATGCTCATTATATGTTATAATGTAGGGCTGAATTGATAATAGACGTTGCTTGCTTTAGTTTGAGTTCCTTATTTTTCAATCCTTAACCTCTTTACTGGTCATGAATAAAGTATCAAGCGTTAAAGCTAGATACGAAGCTAAAGCTATCTGCTTATCTTTCTAGTCCTAGAGGCTAAAAGGATCTTAGCTATAGTAGGAGGAAGAAGTACTGTAATTAATGCAAATATCACAATTGCTGAATAAACTTCTTCTACTATGAGTCCTAAGTCTAGGCCGAGTTTAGCGCCGGCTATTATGAGGCTTAGTCTAGCACTATGCAAGAGACCTATACTAAGGGCGATTCTAAAGGGAAATTTAAATAATATCCCAGCTGTGTTTACTCCCATAACCTTCCCGATGATTCCGGCAAGTAGGAGCATAGGTACTAGAGCTATATTTTCATATTTAATAAGAAGAGGTAGATTTGTAGCAGCTCCAGCAAGTATGAAGAATATTGGTATGAATAGACCATATCCTAGTCCTAACATTTTTCCTCTAAGAAGACTACCTTCCTCAGTAACTTCAGAAATCATTAAACCTGCAAGGAATGCGCCTAATATAGCGTGAAATCCCAATATCTCGAATAGTATAGCTAAAGTAACCATTAATGCAAAGCAGAACCTAACCTCGTGTTTAAAATGCGACTCAGTCTTTAACCATTTTGATAACACCATTTTTATACTATGTATTCTTACTATTAAGGGCAAAATGAAAAGTGAAAGAGCGAGGAAAAGGGAAAACATAATAGAGGAAACAGGCGTTCCTTTTATCGATTCGATTGAAATTGTCAATATGAACATACTTGCGGCATCAACTATTAGGGCAGATTCAAGTATTATCTTTTTTAAATCGTCTTCAAGATTAAGTTCTTTAGTAATTGGTAGTACTACCCCTATTGAAGTTGTAGAGAGGAGTGCACCCAAGAATATAGGCTGAATATTCCAGAGGAGGCCTAGAAGTGCGCCTAAAGTAAACGGAGCGAGAAGTGAAAGGGAAGCTAAGAGTACACTTTCATATCGTACTTCTTTCATTCCCATCTCTAATCCTGCTAAAAAGAGGAGATATATGAGACCGAAACCTGAAAGAAACTCTAAGTAGGGATCATACTCATATGGAATCAAGCCTAACCAGGACTTACCTAATAGGATTCCAATGAGTATTTCTAGCGCTATTAATGGTATCCGTACCTTTCTTGAAATTATCGAAGTTAACAGCGCTACGAGTAAGGATATTCCTAAAGGAATTAGTGGAGAAGTAACCATAGATAAAATCAACTCCTGGAGGTGATAAGGAGGACTTTCTCTTATAAAAAGATTACTATTTAATTCCCTGTAAAGTAAAAGGGAAAAATTTCTAATCTAAGATGCTAAGTAATTCTGAAAGATCTATAGAGCCAAAGCCAACTACATAATCTCCAGCACCATAGGTTACTATTAGCTCGTCGTCGATTTTAATTAAGCCACAAGGGAATACTACCATTGGTCTATCACCATAGATTTCGTACATTTCCTTAGGTTCAAATATGTACATTTGTGTAATACTGTCAATAACAATTTTACTTCCTTGAAATCTATGGAGCATTGCAAATACTCTGTATATCTGCGCTTCTTTATCAGTAGCATGGACTAACGTTACATATTTACCAGGTTCAATTTCTACTGGTGGGGAGCTCCAGCCAAGACTTCTCTCAAAAGAAGCCGGTTTTAATACTTCAAGTGTATTCTCTAACTCTATTTCTCTAAAAGTGCCAGTAAATAGGTCATCTTTTCCATTAATCTTACTTACTACTAGGTGGTATGTCTCTATGTCATTGCTAAAATGCGGTCTATGGAAGAGGAGAAGTTCTTTACTCGGAGTCTCTACTAGGAAAGCGTCTTTATCAGCAACTACCCTTTCTCTGATGCCTTCGGGAAAGACAAATACACCAAGTTTATTCCAAAGCTTTCCTTCATTTGCGGGAGATATTGCAACTACAGGTAAAACACGTTCACGCTTAGCTAAAGGATTAAAATAATTAACAGTCCTACCAGAATAGACCATTACCCATAGATCTTCTACTCTTGTTATTCTAGGGTCTTCCGCTCCCCAGATATCGTACTTTGTTGAAGGATATATGACTATTTCACCAGTATAGTGAGCACTGCTGATCATACCGTTTAAAATATCTTCGACTGGGATGGGTATTCTAATTATAGCACTAACGTACATGTAGTATCCCATAATCATTCGAGCATAAAGTTCAATGTAGTCTTCTTTAAGGATTCCAGTTGCATTAAAAAGTGCTACTGGATTATCTGCAGGATGGTTTTTTATATGAATTCTTGAGGGTGATAAAACTCCTAACCTCTTGACTATATCTTTGCAGGCATTTTTCCTCTCAAAATTACACTCTATCATCTTTAGGGCTTTTGCCATGATTATGCCACCAATTCCCCTTTTTCTTAGTGAGGGAATGATCTGAAATACATATTGTGTAAAATATTGGTATAACTATGCGAGTAATTGTTAAAGAATACTACTGTTAAGCACTATTGGTCGGATATGAGTTCTTCTTAACTTAAGTTTAAATAATTGAAGTAGCTAATCATTAGACCTTAGATAAAGCAAGACGAATACTACAAGCTCTGCAGATCTTATGTACTGTAGGCATGCCACAAAGTTCACATTTCCTAAGTTTAGGCATAGATACCCTATCCTTTAATTCCTCTCTAAGAGTGTCTTTGAGTTTTAATAGTTTCAATTTTGTTCCAGGACTATTATACTCTAGTCTATTCAGCAAAGTTCGTAGACGGTATCTCAAGGAGAGGCGAGCATAAGGGCATTCAACATAGGGTGTTTTAAGGTCATTGACTAAGAAGTAGGTTAGAGATTCTTTTTCATATACGTAATATAATGGTTTTATCCTTGGAACAAAGCCCTCGAATATCGTCTGTGTTAAGGGACCTTCTCTTACTATACTTAAAAGGTCTCCTCGTATAAAATTCATAATAAAAGTCTGTACTTCGTCATCTAGATTATGACCTGTAGCTACAAAATCGGCTTGTAACTCATTAGCGTATAGATTGATTAGATATCTTCTGAAGACGCCGCAAATACTGCACGGTTTTAAACTTATCTTCCCCTCTTTGTACCATTTAGCAACATTATCGATTGTATGACCTAGTTCTTTGTACAGTGAAATAACTAAAAGATCTATCTTAAACTTTTTACAGAAAGATTCAAGAGCTCTTCGTTTATACTCCCTGTAGTTAGCTATGCCTTCATCTATCAATAATGCTAGTAGACTGAAATCATAAGTTGCTTTAAACTTATTTAATATGAAGAGAGTATTGAGGCTATCTTTACCCCCCGAAGTGGCGACTACAATTAACTTACCGTTTAATTTATCTGAGAGGTTAGTATCTAAGAGATACTTTTCCACTTTCTCTTCAAAATGCTTTACAAAACATTCTTTACATAAAGCTAGATTGGCATACCTTATCTTTATTACTGCAACCTTTTCTTTGCATAAGCTACATAGAACCATTACATTCCTCCTTTAGGATAATAGGCTATCCAAGCGAACGTCTGATGCGTGCTGCTTCATTAACTAAAGATACTATTTCCATGCCTTTTGATATATTTTCCCTTATCCTTGTTAATAGCTTACGGTAATGTGGATCAGGGGATATATCTATATCAAAGTATTCCATTAGCAATTTGTAATCCTCTTCAATCAATTTAATTGATTTAGGAGAAAGGTACTTAGAAGCTATATCAAGGCAGAGATACTGTGCATCAAACATTAAATCGGTTTTTAGACTGGGATAAAGGTCTATAAGAGTGTCCATGATATCTTTAACTCTATATAAACCTCTCCCTGTTCCTATGAAGGTAGGAGGGACACCTATCGTATACAGGGCAGCTGTATACCTTATAGCTCTAGGAAGGAATAGATGTAATTTAGTTATTCGGGACCTTAGTTCATTTCCAACGAAGTGAAGTACAGTGTCTAATGTACGACCATATGTGGCTCTTCCTAAACGTTCTCTACGTTTAGGCATTAAGTCTGCGATTTCGGATATCACTTCAAGAGAAGGAAGTATACCCTTCAGATATTCTTCTGTAATAATTTTGCAAGCCTTTCTTATTTTGCTGAGATCATTAAAGTGACGAGGGGGCTTGCCTATTCCTTCAATTAAGACCTTAAGTGCTTTTATTACTTCATTCCTCGGAAAATCAAATCTAAAGCCGCTTTGTATCGTAACTGTGAAGTAGCCTTGATACTCTTTTACAAAGTTTTTAATATTGTAAGGAGATAAATGACCCCGAAAGGGAAGTGCTCCAGAGCCTATTATAGGATATACGGTTAGGCCTTCTTTTTCACTTAATAAGTTAAGCTTCCAAAGAGCAACTTTGAGGCCTATTACAGATGATAAGTGACCGTAGGCTAACGCCGAGTCAGACTTTCCTAAGAGAACTCGAATGGAATCTCTATATATGCCTAAGGAACTACTAAGATGTGTCCTAAAACATTTAATGAATTCGTCAATGTCAAACATGATCCTTACATCTTCGATTAATGGAATTACTTCTATGTCCTCCTCTTTAGGTAAACCCAATTCCTCTCTTGCTAAGTTTAGTAGTTTATTTACTCTTCTTTGAACTGCAACTAACTGTCTAACATTATAGGTCATAGGATGAATTACATATTTAGTAGCTTGTTTCTCGTAGAGTTTTTCAGACTCTATGTTAGCTAGTATGCCAGCTAGTAGCGCTAATATCTGTTTATCAATGGATTCTAGATCTGCAGATGGTACTCTTATACTGAGGACGAAATCTTTCTCAGGAATTACCGATTCTTTAAGTTTTTCATGCATTTGCTTAATGATCCATCGTGGTTGAAGAAAGGGTGTAAGCTTACCTTCATAGTCTATCATTTTCTCATCACAGCCATAACCTCCCTTGTCAAGTGGGATTAGGTCTTGTAATGTTTCCTTCACTTCTTCCTCTACTGTAAAGTACTTGTACGCACTATCAGGGTGTTGTGTAGCCATGAGAGCTGGTACAACGCCATATCTGGGCAAAGGATACACCTTAAGCCACTGTCTAATAGGATGGATATATGTGTTACTTCTTTTTTACGTATGTAATATTTAGTTATAGCTTTAGAAGCGAAGTAAGTGGTAGGTTTATCTCAGGAACAGATATACCTCTTAATATATGTCTCGTAGTCTTAGGAGGAAGCTTCCTTCCGGACAATGCTATCCTTATCACTAAATCCTTACCTACAATTATTCCATGTCTCCAGGAAGAGACGATAACATCTTTTGAGAAATAATCAACATAGAATACTGGGATTCTCCTTGCCTTAAGCCTTTTAAGAGCGTGATATCTATGGTGACCATCTAGAATTATGTTATAGTTAATATCCACGAGAAGAGGTTTGTGGAGAACTCCATCTTTAATTATCTTGTTCATTATTTCTATAACATGCTCTTCTATTACTTCTTCATGTTCTTTAAGCATCTCAAGGGGTACTAAATAGACTTTATGTACAAATACGCATCCCTTGACACCTTTTAAGTATACCTCCGTTAAAGATGATATATAGTTTATTCTATCTGCTTCTGATAGATAAAGGTTCCATTAGTACTTTTTATTATTACTTCATTGATGCCTGGAACTCCTCTTTCAACCTTACCTATGACATAAGCTTCTACGCGATATTTTTCACATATTGATATTATGTCATCTACGAAGTCTCTATTAGTTATGATTTCAAATCCTATTCCCATGTTAAATACTTCATACATTTCCTCCCAGTTCACTTTTCCCTCATTTTGAATAAGACAAAATATAGGATCAGGAAAAGGTAAGTTATCTTTGATAAAACGTAAACCACTACCGATGCGTAGTATCTTAGTTAAGCCGCCACCTGTATTATGAACCATCCCTTTGATACTCTTAGGATATCGTTCTAGAATTTCTACTATAATAGGGGTATAAATACGTGTTGGTGAGAGAAGAGCTTCACCGACTGTCATATTTAACTCATCTAAGTAATCATCGATTTTATAGCGTCCATAATATCTTTCTTTAGAAATAGGATCGCATATCTCAGGATACTTAAGTTCATATTCCTTACTTAAAAGTACATGTCTAGCTAAGGTTATACCATTGCACATTATACCGCTGTTTTCCTTAGCTTCGTATATGGCTCTTCCACCACTTCTTAAGCCTATTATTACGTCTCCTTCAGATATATTGTCTCCACTTATAGCTTGTGATAGAGGTAGGCGGGCTAAAATAATACCTACTAAGTCCAAAGTTCTGACTTGATCAGGTAAGTCGGCGGTTTCCCCTCCTGCAAAGGTTATACGTATTCTATTTTTTAAACTAGAAGTAACATTTATGATTAAATTTAAGGATTCTTTAAAGCCTAGACTTATTTCATTTAAAACCTTTAACCGAGGGAGTCTGAAAGCGTTTACAGCTATATAGTCAGCAAAAGCTATAGGTTTAGCACCAACTGTGATAATATCGTCAATATTCATGGCGATTACATCTTGTGCGAGACCTCTAAACCATTGAGGTCTATCAGTTTCTTTATAGTAGATATAGGCGACTATAGGCTTGCTTCCAGCACCATCTACATGCAATATTATACCTTCACTAGTTTCAGGGTCCTTAACTATAGTAGTAAAAGCGTGAGGAAAGACTGGCTTTATAAGTTCCTCAAAGAACTCAATACCTCTCTTGTGTACATCGACACCTAATTTGAGGTATTTCCTTTCTTCAGACATATGTTTAGCATCCTCAAGTTAATATCTAAGGTATTATTATTTTTAGCTCTACATATACTTATGTTAAGGTGAGTATATGCCTTGTGTATCCATTATCCTTGGGAGTGAAAGCGATAGAGAAGTGGGAGATAAAATCTTTGAGGTGCTTAGGAAATTTGGCATTAAAGTTGAGTATAGAGTTCTTTCAGCACATAGAAACCCTAAAGAACTAGAGGAATATGTAAGTCAGACTAATGCAGAAGTCTTTATTGCCGTTGCTGGACTTTCAGCTGCACTCCCAGGATTTATAGCTTCTAGAACAATAAAGCCCGTGATAGGGGTACCTCGAAATGTTAAACTTGGAGGACTTGATGCGCTTCTTTCTATAGTGCAAATGCCTCCTGGGATACCAGTAGCATGTGTTGGTATAGATAATGGAGAGAATGCTGCCCTTTTAGCATTAGAGATCTTGGCTTTAAAGTATCCAGAAATAGAAGAAAAGGTATTAAGATATAGAGAGAAGCGTTCAAGAAAGGGGACAAGAGTAATATATTAGGTGAGAGGCTATGAAAGAGAAAGATAATGAAGGCACCCTTATATGCCCATTAGAATGGAGATATGGAAGTCGTGAAATGAGAAAGCTCTTTACAAAAGAGTCTCTTTTAAGAAAGAGGCTACTCGTAGAAGCAGCACTAGCTTATGGATTAGCAGCTGCTGGTTTCATTAGTCATGAAGAAGCTAAGAGAATAGAGGAAGCTATAGACAAAGTTCAACTCAAGAGGGTTGAAGATATTGAAGCTAAAATAGGACATGATATAATGGCAATAGCTATAGGGTTAGCGGAAGTTTCTGGAGAAGCGGGTAAATACGTTCATTTAGGCGCTACAAGTTATGATATAGTTGATACTGCATGGGCATTGATCTTAAGAGATGCTCTTAAGATCGTTAAGAAGAAGCTTACCGATATAATAAGAATCTTAATGAAGTACTCTTCAGAGTATAAAAATTTGATAATGCCCGGAAGGACACATGGACAACACGCGCTTCCTATAACCTTAGGTTTTAAATTTGCTAATTATGTCTATGAGCTAAGCAGAAGCTTAGAGAGAATATTAGAGCTTGAAAAAAGACTAATTAGAGGTAAGATAGCTGGTGCTGTAGGAACCATGGCAGCGTGGGGAGAGAAAGGATTTATAGTTGAGAGAGAAACTTTAAGAAGATTAGGACTAGAACCTCACGTCATTTCAACGCAAATAGCACCAAGGGATAGCTTCGCAGAGCTTGTTTCAACTATTGCAATTCTAGCAAGTCAATTAGATAGGCTAGCGCTTGAAGTAAGAGAACTTATGAGACCAGAGATAGATGAGATAGCGGAAGGGACAGGTAAAAGAGTGGGAAGTAGTACTATGCCTCAGAAGAGAAATCCTGTAACAGCAGAGAAAATATCAGGATTAGCTAAAGTATTAAGGGCTCTAACAATAGCAGCTCTAGAGAACATACCCTTATGGCATGAACGTGATCTAACCAATAGTAGTAGTGAGAGAATTATAATACCTCATACTATGCTCACAATTGATGAGATTTTAGATTCTACTATTAAGCTATTAAGAGGGTTAATCATAAGGCCAGATGATATGAAGAAGAACTTAGAGATTTCTGGAGGGGCTATTATGTCTGAAGCTATAATGATAGCTTTGGTAAGGAAGGGTATGGCAAGACATGAAGCACATGCCTTGCTTAGGGAAATTGAGAGAGAGGCTGAACAGAAAGGGAGAAAGTTTAAGGATGTATTACTTGAAAATAAAGAAGTACTTAAGTATCTATCTAAGGAGGAGATTGAAAGCTTAATAAAACCAGAGAATTATCTAGGAAAGACCTTGGAGTTAATAGAGAGAAGTATGAATCATGCTAGGAGTTTATTAAATCAAAGTACTTCCTCAAGTATGTAGTTTATCATTGATTTAAAGATATACCATCCATCAGCATAGTACCTTATCTCTTCCTTATGTTTGATACTCGTATAATCAGGAAGTTGCCATGAGTAAACAGCACGTTCAGGATGGGGCATGAGCCCTAATATGTTACCTTTTGGATTACATATACCGGCAATATCGTATAATGAACCATTAGGGTTATGTGGATATTCACCATTAGCATCAGTACCATTAGGCTTTACGTATCTAAAAACTATTTGATCCTTAAGTAATAGGGTCTTTAAATGATTTTCATGAGCAAGTAAAAAGCGACCTTCTTTATGAGCGATAGGCATTCTTAAAATGGTGCCTTTAGGTAAGTTTTTTGTAAATATGCATTTACCACTATTCTCGTGTCTTAAATAAACCCATCTTGTTTCAAATTTTGCAGAAATGTTAGGAGCTAGTGTAGCTTGGGGACTAGACTCGTAATCCCAGCCAGGTAATAGACTAAGTTCTACTAGAACTTGGAAACCATTGCAAATACCTAATATTGGCCTCTCATCCTCAACATATTCTAATAAGACATCTCCTAAGCGGGCTTTTAGCTTTTTAGCCCATATAGCACCTGCCCTTACATGGTCACCATAGGAAAATCCTCCAGGAAGTACTAGACCATGGTAGTGGAATATATCTACTTCACGTCTTATTAATTTTCCAGTATGTATTACATCTACATGAGCACCTACTTCCCTTAGAGCACGAGCAGTCTCTTCATCACAATTAGTACCAGGAGCTCTAAGTACTAGAATTCTTATAGACATCTTAAACTTTCCCTCCATATTTTTCTAAGCTCATCCGAACTTAGATCGATAATCAAGTCGTTTCTTCTATATAGACCGTGTACTAAGAGCCTACATTTATTTGTAACAATGCCTATTCTTGAGTACTTACAACCTATGTTTGATGCAAGCTTTTCAAATTCATAGGCATAATCCCTTTTAACTTCTAAGAGGAAACGTCCGTTACTTTCAGAGAATAGAAGAAAGTCATTTCTATTAACGTTATCATGAGGTACCTTAGATAACCACAATTCAGCCCCATAGCTACTTGCAAGAACCATTTCAGCAATGGCTACTCCTAGACCTCCTTCTGAAAGATCATGACATGCTACTATATAGCCTCTATCAATTGCCTCTGTAATGCATTTCATAGCTTTCTTTGCTTCTTTTACATAAACTTTAGGTACAGATCTTCCAATAAAGCCCTTGAGCCTATAGTATTCAGAGCCTCCAAGTTCTTGACGAGTTATGCCAAGTAAATATATAGGATTTTCAGGTTTCTTTAATTCTACAGAGACAGCATTTCTCACATCGGGTATAATACCTACTGCAGTTATGAGGAGAGTGTATAGAATAGAGCCTAGAGGAGATTCATTATAAAGGCTATCCTTACCAGAAATAAATGGTGTTTCGAAGAGCTTAGCAAAATCGTAGCAGGCTTTAGCGGCTCTAAATAGTGCGCCTAGTCTATCAGGTTTCTCTGGATTACCCCATGTGAAATTATCTAAGATAGCTATTCTTCTTCCACCTACAGCTATATTATTCCTTAAAGCTTCTTCAATACTTGAGGCAGCCATCCAATAAGGATCAATCCTACTATACCAAGGCTTAATACCTATAGAGACTACAACACCTTTCCATGAATTATCTAAAGGTTTTATTATAACGGCATCATTAGGCCCACTATATAAGCCTTGGAGAGGCTTAAGTGCAATGTTACCCTGTACCTCATGATCATATGTTCTAATCACACTTTCCTTACTAGCTACATTAGGCGAAGCAAGTAGCTTTAATAATTCTTCATTTAGATCATTAGGCTCGGGAAATTGTGGTTCTTCATATTTAGGTGGTATCCATATGGCTTTTCTAATAAGTTTTGGAGGATGTACTAGAAAATTTACATCAAGATTCACTACAAGTACATCCCTAAAGTAGACCTTGATCTTCTTATCACGGGTGAATTCTCCTATTATAGCTGCCTCTAGTTCCTCTTCTTCAATAATCTCTAAGACTTTTTCTATGTTCTCTTTAGGTATCGCTAGTAGCATTCGTTCTTGAGATTCAGAGATCCATATCTCCCATGGTGCCATGTCAGGTTCTCTCAAATGTAATTTATCAAGGAATATTACAGCGCCCCCATTCATCCTATCTGCCATCTCAGTTACAGCAACTGCTAGTCCGCCACCACCTAGGTCAGTAATACCAGAACCTAATCCCTGATCTCTTATTCTAAGTATAGCTCTTCTGAGTTTTTCCTCTTCAATAGGATCAGGGATCTGGACTGCAGATCTAGAAGAGACTTCTGAGTCCTCTCGTAGATCTGCAGAAGCAAACGTTGCCCCATGTATTCCGTCTCTTCCAGTCCTATTACCGATAACTAATATCATATCACCAGGTTTAACATTCCATATGTACTTTGACTTAGGCAATATTCCGACACATCCAGCGTATACTACTATATTGCCAACATATCCTTCATCAAAGCAAATAGCTCCTGCTATTGTAGGAATACCCATGTTATTACCATAATGACCTATACCAGCAACAACACCACGAAATAGATATCTAGGATGCTTTATCCCAGGAGGTAATTTTTCATAAGGATAATCTAGTGGACCAAAGCATAAAACATCAATAAGTGCAATAGGCTTTGCCCATACTCCTAGTACATCACGTATTACCCCTCCAACGCCTGTTGCTGCACCGCCAAATGGGTCTATAGCAGATGGATGATTATGGGTTTCTACTTTAACCGCAATAGCATACTCTTCAGTGAAGTCAACTATACCTGCATTATCTCTTAAGAATGAAATTACCCAAGGAGCGTTTATCTCCTCTGTGGCTTTTGCTATAAAGCTTTTTAACATATTCTCCACGAGAACTTGGCCATCTTCGTTCAATAAGACACCCTTGAATACTTTATGCCTACAATGCTCAGACCATAGCTGACCAATGGTCTGTAATTCTACATCCGTTGGGTTTCTCTTTAACCTCTTGAAGTGCTCCTTAATGGTAATCATTTCATTAAGATTTAAGTTTAGGCCTAGCTCATTACTTATTTTAACTAATTCTTCGTTGGAAGCAGTAAGGATATTTATCTCATACACCTTAAAGGGATAAGGAAGTCTACGATATTTCATAGCTTTCTAACCTTAAATGAATATCTATCTTTAACAGGATTAGCTAAGAGTCTCTTGCACAATTCATCAACTATCTCACTAGCACGTTTTTCACTCTCTGCCTCTAGTATCAACCTGTATACTTTACCTACCCTTGTATCCAATACGGGGTATCCTAGATCCTTTAGCGCCTCTTTAACACTTTGTCCTTCAGCATCAACTAACCCTTCCTTTAGCCATACTTCTACGAGTACTTCAAACTGCACCATAGAATTACACCTGGTTTTGGTAGACGATGCACTTCTCTGCAAAGTGAGCAATATCTTCGGCTATTCTTCTTGCCTCAGAAAGATCCTCATGGAAAGCTACCGCTAATCCCATTCTTCTACTTGGATAGGCTATAGGTTTTCCAAAATACCATACATCTCCCTTATAACCTCTTTTTCTTATGTAGCTATATATCTTCACGGGATTCCAGTTAATTACAGGAGTATCTTCTCTAATACTGTCTTCAGGGGCTAAGATTACATGGGCTACACAATATTCATCTCTAGTTATTAGGCTTGTATCAGTGCTAGTTATTGGAAGTCCTATAGATGCTAAGAAATGTAGAGCTCCCTCATCTTTGCCTAGAGCCCATCGCGTTACCATTCCAGTATCATGAGGTCTATTAGCAAACTCACTATTGTATACTTCACCGTCTATAACGAATTGCTCTATAGCATATATGCCAAGACCACCCAAATATTCAGCTATCCTTCTTGCGTATTCTTGGCATTTCTGTTTAGTATCCTCAGAGATAGTATAAGGTAGCCAGCTCTCATGATAAGTAGCACCAGGTCTTTTGTGTTCAACAGGAGGTAGTAGTGTAGTTACTATATTACCTTTTTCATCAAAGTGCCTTAAGACGAGTTGTGTTATTTCAACACCACGTTCCTTAAGATCTGTCAGATATCTTTCAACAATAACTTCGTCTCCTTTTCCCCTCGCATGCTTAACAGCATATTCGTAAGCTTGCTCAACGTCAGACCAGGTCTTAGCTATGGTGGTACCATGTCCACTAGAAGTCATAATTGGTTTTATGATGAGAGGGAGTCCCATATCTTTAGCAACTTTCTTTAATTCTTCCTCACTACTTGCGTAAGCCCATTCTACTTTAGGCACATGAACTCTTTCAAATAGTAATTTAGTACTAAGACGATCCATTCCTACTAAAGGAGCATAAGGCGTAGATATTACGTTGTAACCTTCCTCTACACCTAATTTGAATATTCTTAGTGTATCTGCGCGTTCTATTTCTAAGTAAATTGCATGAGGAGTGTTTTTAGGATCTTTTACATACTTACGGATGCATTTCTCTAGGAGATCTCCGTTAAGCATATCGATTATTTCATAGTAATCAGTAATATCCTGAGCAGGGAATCCCGCATATCTGTCAATAGCTACAGTAGTTATACCTCCATTAGTTCCTCCAAGGATCCTCTTTGCTGCAGTTAGTACTAAGTCTCCTAGTTCTCCACCTCCTACAGATATGTAAATAAATGGTTTTCTTGGATTTAATTCATTAAGAGGTTGTGCTTTTTCTTCAAATTCCTTCTTGAAATAATGCGCTTCTTCTAATATTTTAAGTCTATATTCTATAGCATCCATGATTTCTCACCTCCTCATACCTAAATCTTCAAGAAGAATTTTAACGGGATCAATTTTACCAATTTTAGGAAGCCAATCTACCCTTCTTCCAAGTATACCCCTTTCTTCTCTATATTTGTAGAGTAATCTGACTCTTTCAGCTATTAGTTTCCTTCTTAAGAGCATCTCTTCAGTACCAATATCAGATCTGTAGAATATCCCCCATCCATCTAATAACTTTACAGGGTTTAACTCGAGGCATTTGTCTATTTTCTTGGAGGCTTCAGGAGGCGTATCGCCGAATGCTAAAATTTCTAATAACCTAGAGCCCCCTGTAGTGATCGCGCCATCTTCATGTAAATGGGCAGAGCCCCAATACAACTTACAATTAAAAGACCTTAATAACCTCTCATCAACATATACAGGGTGCCCTTTCCCTAAGCTCCTAAAGTCAGGATATCCTTTAGGCGCGATAGCTTTGACTACGGTAGCTTTATTAATAAATTCAATATTGATTCTGGAGAGACGTTCATCTATAATAGCTTCGAGGATATCGATGAAATCAGTTTTCAATAATGCTAGAACATTTACACCTTCTGGATCGCCAAGTCGCGAGTACATTTCTATTAGAGTAGGACCTTCTATTTCTGTTAACATCATTTGACCTGCGATGAAACCATGATATTGCTCCCCTGTTATGTCCTGTATTGCATCAACCATAGCTTTAACTATTCCTAAACTACGTTGATATTCTTCATTAGTCATAAATGGAAGTAGATATCCGCAACCAGTATAAGAGCCCATACCCCCTGTTTCAGGACCTATATCGAAGTCATATGCATGTTTATTGTCCTGTACTAAAGGCATACCTACTACTGACTTTCCATCAACGAAGCATTGTAAGGTATACTCAGGACCCCATACTTTCTCCTCAACTAAAATTTTTTCCTCTATATCGCTATACTTACTCATATAATCCTCTAACCATCTTACATGCCGTGCTTTGAATTCTTGCTTCTCGTTATGAAGATAAATTTGACTATCTTCAACTACTTTTACACCCTTTCCTCCAGCCTGTCGAGCTGGCTTTAAAGCTACGTTTTGTAGCCAAGTAAGGGTATCTGAGTATTGTTCTAGATCTTTTAAAGCCTCTTCGTATGAGCGATAAGTTTTGAATAGTAACTTACCTGGGATATTATAACGCCATTGTAAACGTCTCATCTCAGCTTTAGACATTTCAATTATTGATAGCTTCCTTTTAGCCCCAATACATGGAATTCCTTTCTTCTCTACCTCATCGGGTACCCCATGGAAGTTGGGTTCCTCTGGACCTATAACTACCATATCTACATTCCATTTGGAAGCTAATTCTGCTACCTTCCTTGCATTCTTTGTATCGATAAGAGCGTATTCACCACCTGTTTGCCTAACTAATTTGTATATACCAGGGTTCCTTAGCTCACTAACCCAATATATACGAGGTTCGTATTTACTTCTAGCTATAGCTTCAGCTAAAGCATGTTCTCTTGCACCACCACCTACTCCCATTATTTTCAGATTATTCACCTCCCCAACATGCGAGACATAGAGAACTACAAGGAATATTAATAGCATTAACTAATCCTTTAAGAGGCAAGAAATGGAATGTATCAGCACCAATTACCTCAGCAATTTCATTCTCTGTAAGAGCTCGTGCAATTAATTCATCAGGAGGAGGAATTTCAACACCAAAAGGACAGGAAGCTTTAAGAGGAGGACTACCAATACATACATGAACTCTTCTTGCTCCTTTACGCTTTAAATTCCAGACGGTATTCCTAAGTGTAGTACCCCTTACAACACTATCATCTATTAAGATTATATCCTTACCATCAACAGCATATCTTATAGGATTTAGTTTAAGTTGAACTCCAACTAACCTTTCAAATATAGAAGGTTTAATAGCTGTTCTAATTCGCCTACCTGTAGTAATGAAACCTAACGACATAGGAATTCCTGAAGTACGAGAGAAACCTATAGCGAATGGAATGGCTGTTTCAGGAACTCCTATTACAGCATCTGCTTTAATGGGAAAATACTTAGCAAGCATCATTCCGATACGTTCTCTAACAGCGTATACAGGAATTCCATTTATAATTGAGTCAGGACGTGCTAAGTATACATACTCAAAGCTGCAATAAGCTGGATTATGTGAACCTTTTAGATGTGCTCTTTCAATGCTATAGGGGTCAAACTTTATGACCTCGCCGGGTTTGACATAAAAGGCGTGTTCCATGCCTAAGACGTCTAATGCAGAGGTTTCTGAGGCTATAGCGCCTAGATCAAAGCCTAGAGATCCTATCTCAAGGGGTTTAATTCCATGTTTATCTCTACCTGCAAGCATTATTTGATCTTCGGTTAATGCTATGAAAGAGTACCCCCCATCAACTTCATCTATAATCTTAAGTGCGGCTTTTAAAGGATTCCTTGTTCTATCTATTTCATCAGACAGTAATTGTCCGAATGCTCTCCAAGAGTCATGAATATTCTTTTCTAGAAGAGGCTTACCATCACCTACTAGAATAAGTCTTACAGGGGAGGAAATTAATATAGGCGCATCATTTTCTCTTGGAGAGACATAGCCAATACCTATGAAACCATGTAATGATTTTAGTAAGGATTGAGTGAATGAAACATCTACTAATCCCTTACATGTTTCGTAATGGAAATCTCCATCAAAGGTTATTATAGACGATATTTCTTGTC
>Ga0180301_10001537_pt1 | contig 18175 bp, 24 predicted proteins | sample GuaBasSediGuay16_FD_121797 | JGI IMG/M metagenome (GOLD analysis project Ga0180301, IMG submission 121797) | Subseafloor sediment microbial communities from Guaymas Basin, Gulf of California, Mexico - Guay16, Core 4569-2, 12-15 cm | ecosystem: Environmental > Aquatic > Marine > Hydrothermal... | reverse complement strand
TTCCAATGGTTTATACTAGAATTTTAACTTTGAGAGAACTACCCTTTTTGGAATATTATCTTTATTTAATTTTTTATAATTTAGTTTATGTTATTCCTTTAGCTATCATTGTTTTAATTTTTGCCATTACTTTGGGGAGAAAAACTTTCAGCCAAATCTGGGTGAGAAGATTAAAACTTGTTTCCGGATTTATGATTCTGTCTTTGGGTTCAATTTTAATCATAAAGCCGAAATTATTAGAAAGCATTTCAACCGCCTTTGGAGCTTTGGCTGCAGCTATAATAATTTCCGGATTGATTATCTTTATTAATTATCTTTATCAGAAGCTTAAATGCCTAAAATAGTAATTTTTGCTTTAATAATTTTAATTTTAGGTTTGAGTGTTTATTTCTTCTTGAAAGAAAAAACTCAAGCTGAATTACCAGAAAAACCTATGGCAAAAGAAAACATTTTAATTACCACCTGCTACGATAATTATTTAGCTGATTCACGATTAAAAAACGGTTGGGGCTTTTCAGCTTTGATTAAGCTGGAAGAACAGAATATTCTTTTTGATACTGGTGCAGATAGTTCTACTTTGCTTAGTAATATGGAAAAGCTGGAAATTAACCCCAAAGAAATTGATTTTGTTATCATTTCCCATTTACACGAAGATCACACCGGAGGATTACCTGGAATTTTAGAGATAAAACCGGGTCTGAAAGTGTATAAACCAGAATCTTTTTCGGGACCTGACCAAATTATAAACGGAGTTTGGACTACCGGCCCTTTGGGAACTTGGATTAAAGAGCAATCTTTAATTTTAAATACCAAGAAAGGATTAATAATCATTACCGGTTGTGCTCATCCGGGAATTGTCAATATTGTCAAAAAAGCAAAAGAAATGTTTCCGAAGGAAAACATTCATTTAGTCTTAGGGGGTTTTCATTTAAGCGGAGCTTCGGATTCAGAATTGAGAAGTATTATTAGCGACTTTAAAAAATTGGGAGTTCAAAGGGTTGCTCCTTGCCACTGTTCGGGCGACAGAACCAAAGAATTATTTAAAGAAGAATACCAAGAAGATTTTATAGAGAACGGGGTGGGAAAAATTATTAACATAGAATAGAAAATGTGAAGCGAAGCGAAACCCCGCACCAAACTTTGTTTTGGTGCGGAGGAGTAATGGAGGTAAGGATATGAGATACTCAGAAAGAATTAGAGAATTGAAAGAAGAAAGGTTAGCTGTTGTCTTGGCTCATGTCTATCAAAGAGGAGAAGTGCAAGATATAGCTGATTATATCGGTGATTCTTTAGAACTGAGTAAAAAAGCAATAAATACAAAAGCGGAGGTAATAGTTTTCTGTGGGGTTAGGTTTATGGCAGAGATGGCTTTCATACTTAATCCCGGAAGGGTCATTCTTTTACCAGATTTAAACACAGGCTGTGAGTTGGCGGATATGGCGACAGTAGAAAAGTTAAGAGCAAAAAAGAGGAATATCCTGATGCTGCGATAATTAGTTATGTAAACACCTCAGCCGCGGTTAAAGCAGAAAGCGATATTTGTTGTACATCATCCAATGCTATAGATGTAGTCAGGTTTGTTCAAAAAGAAAAGATTATATTTGTACCAGATAGAAATTTGGGGGCCTGGGCGGTTGAAAAAAACAAGTAAGGATGTTATTTCATGGGATGGTTATTGTTATGTTCATGAAAATATAACTTTGGGTAAGATAAATAGATTAAAAAAATTACATCCTGGTGCAAAAATTATAGTTCATTCAGAATGTCCAAAACCGGTAAGGGACGCGGCAGATTTTATCGGAAGTATTGCCCAAATGTTAAAATACGCGCGGCAGTTTGAAGGCAAAGAATTTATTGTAGGGACAGAAGATGGTTTAATTCATAGATTACAAAAAGAAAATCCCGATAAAAGATTTTATCCGGTTGGAACTATTTGTAGAGGTATGAAGGAGACAACCCCAGAAGATATAGCAACATTTTTAGAAGAGATGCGATATAGAATTGAAATTTCCGAAGATATTAGAGTCAAAGCAAAAGATGCGCTTGATAAAATGATAGATATTTGATAAGATGTGATGGATATTTATAGGTAAAGCAAGGAGGGAAAGAGTGGCATTAGTAGCAACAGTAAAGAGAGAAAACCAGAAGAAGTCTCGGAAGCAATTGAGGGAGAAATACAATGACAGGAATTGACAAATTGGGGAGAGAAAGGTTTAAAAAAGATGGCTAGTTTTAAAGAAATTGAAGCGGCTAAAAAATTATTGGGTTTGAGAGAAACCGCCAGCCTAAAAGAGATAAAAGAAGCTTTTCGAAGATTGAGTTTCCGATATCACCCCGATCGAAGTAAAGAAGACAATAAACTTCAAAATGAAGAAATGATGAAAAAATTGAATTGGGCTTATAGAATACTTCTAGATTATTGTGCTCGTTATAAATATACTTTTACAAAAGAAGATTGGAAAAGAGCATATCCGGAAGAGGCTTATTTTGAGAAATATGTAAAAGGTTGGTTTGATGACATTTAGCATTGTAAAGATTAGAAAACATAGGCAAGGCGTGACAAAATAACAGAATTAGAGAAGAGTTAAAATAGTTCTTTACAAGAAAATTAATAAATAAACGGTTTCCTTCGGTGAACCGTTTTTTTATTTGACTTTTTAGCTAAGATTTATTAATTTAAAAAAGAAAGGTAAATAATAAAAAGAGTAAATAATGAATAGACGGCATAGAGAGCTAAAGTGTAAAGAGCTAAATTGTTCTTAAATTCTTGAGAACACCAGAATAACTATTATGAATACTAATCCAATATTAGAGGTTAAAAATTTAAATGTGATTTTAGCAGGAGAAGAAATCATCAAAAACCTTTCTTTTGAGGTAAAGGAGGGGGAAGTTTTGACCATTTTGGGGCCAAATGGGGCAGGGAAAACAGTTTTGTTAAAAACTCTTTTGGGGGTTTTACCTTATCAAGGAGAAATTTCTTGGAAGCAAGGAATTAAAATTGGATACGTTCCCCAAAGATTACCTTTTATAAAAGATATTCCAATGTCGGTTTCAGATTTTTTTAAACTGAAAGAAACTTTGCAAGAAGAAACAAAAGAAATTTTGAATTCAGTGGGATTTAAAGAGAATTTTTTAAATAAAAAAATAGGAGAATTGTCTTCCGGTCAATTCCAGAGAATATTAGTTGCCTGGGCTCTGGTTAAAAATCCCAATGTTTTGCTTTTTGATGAACCAACTACTGGAATTGATATTGGGGGAGAAGAAACCATTTATACTTTATTAGCCAGACTGAAAGAAAAAAGAAATTTAACAATTTTGCTGGTTACTCACGATTTAAGCGTTGTCTATAAATTTTCTAATTTCGTGGTTTGTTTAAATAAATGTCCAATTTGCCAGGGCGAGCCCAAAGAAGTTTTAACCTTAGAAGTTTTACAAAAACTTTATGGTGAAGAAGTAAAATTCTACGAGCACCATAAGCATTAAAAATTTTTAATTTGCCACCGTTTTCACGCAGCAATTTTCAAATCTTATGGATTTTCAATTCTTTCTTAGTTTAATTTGTGGAATTTTTATTGGCGGTGTTGCCGGATATTTGGGAACTTTAATGTTGTCCAAAAGAATGGTTTTAGTAGCGGGTCCCCTGGGGCATTTAACCTTACCCGGCATTGCTTTGGCTTTAATTTATGGTTTTGATGTTTCTTTAGGAGCTTTCCCTTTTGTTATTTTGGGCATAGTTTTGATTTGGTTATTTGAAATGAGAACAAAATTGCCAATAGAAGCTTTAACTGCCATTGTTTTTGCTTCAGGAGTGGCCATTGCTTTTTTGTTTTTACCAATTGAACAAGCAGAAACTGCTTTAGTTGGAGACATTACCAAGGTTGGTTTGAATGAAGTGGTAATTACTGTTTTGTTGTGTCTTTTAGTTTTTTTTGTCATTAAAAAAATCTATCTTCAGATAACTTTAATTAATATTTCTGAGGATATAGCCAGGGCAGAGAAAATTAATATAAAAAGATATAATCTTCTTTATCTTGGAGTAATTGCCATCGTTGTTGCCTTGGGAGTAAAAATGGTCGGCGGGCTTTTAACCGCCGCTTTGGTTGCCGTTCCGGTTTGCGCCGCTAGGAATTTGAGCAAAAATTTATTCCAATATACCTTTTTGGCTACATTTTTCGGTATAGTCTCTGCTATTTTAGGAATTTTGCTTTTTGAATTAACAGGGTTTCCGGTCGGACCCTTAATTATTTTGATGAGCGCTTTCTTTTTCTTAATTTCTTTAATTTTTAAAAAAAGATGAAGATAGTAATTGCTTCTGGAAAAGGAGGAGTGGGGAAATCGATGCTGGTTTCAACGCTGGCGATGCTTTTTGCAAAAAATCAAAAAGTGGTGGCGGTGGATTGCGATGCCGATGCCCCTAATTTAGCTATTTGGTTAGGAGAGCCGGAAAATTGGAAAGAGGTCAAAAAAATAAGCGTCTCTGAAAAACCTATAATTAACCAAAACAAACTGACCAAAAAAGAAGCTAAACAATGTGTAAAAAAGTGTAGATTCAACGCCCTTCTCTTTACGGCTCAGGGTAAACTTAAATTAAATCCATTTTTTTGTGAAGGGTGTGGCGCTTGCGAAGTCTTTTGCCCCAAGGGAGTGGTAAAAATGAAACCGGTAAAAAATGGGGAAATAAGAACAAAAAACACAAAATATAACTTTCCTTTAGTTTCTGGCCAGCTTTTTCCGGGAGAGACAGGATCGGGTAAAATGGTAGATCAAATTAAAGCCGAAGCCGAAAAATTTAACCACGATTTAATGCTCATTGATTCTGCTCCAGGAACCGGCTGCCCGGTTATTGCTTCTTTGCGGGGTTCAAACTTTGTTGTTCTGGTCATTGAGCCCACCCCATCTGGTTTTTCTGATTTAAAAAGAGTTTTAAAAGTAGTTAATCATTTTAATTTTCCTTGGGGTTTGGTAATAAATAAATGGGATATTAATAAGGAATTAAGCAATCGGATGGAAAAATGGTCCGGAAACAAATTTATTGGCAAAATATCTTATGATAAGCAAATCTTTAAAGCTATCGCCAATCTAAAACCGATTTTAGAAACCAATTTAAAAGTTAAAACTGAAATTACAACTATCTATAATAAATTAAAAAATAATTTTGAATTTTGAGTTGTTATGTGTGAACAGTGAGTAATTTTGCATTTTGATTTTTGATTTTTGAATTTAGCAAAACGTTTATGGTCAGACCAATAAAACCAAGAAGAGTTATTTTCGATCCAAATGTGACTTATTTTAAGCCACGAGCTATACCTCTTTCTGAACTGGAAGAGGTAGATTTGGGCAGGGACGAATTGGAGGCACTGCGATTCTGTGATTTTAAAGATTTAGACCAGGTAGAAACCGCAAAAAAAATGAAAATTTCCCAAAGCACCCTTCAAAGGATTTTAAGTTCAGCCCGCAAAAAAGTAGCCGAAGCTTTAGTAAAAGGAAAAGCAATAAAGATTAGAAAAAAGTAATTTTCGAGTTTTTTCTTGACAAACATTTGTTGCAGGTATATATTCATAAACGGAAGGAGGTGAAAAAATGAGACACTTTAAATGTTATGATTGCGGTTACGAGTGGGATGTTCCTCACGGGATTCCTCGGCCGCCAGCTTGTCCACGGTGCCAAAGTACAAATATTCATAGCCCCGGACCGCATCGTTATAGTCGGGGTAGAAAAGGCCAAAGAAGGCCATAAAAGATAAAAACAAGGAAGTATAAGGTATATTGAAGAAAGGATAAAAGAATTAGAAAAAAAGTAAAGTATAGTTCTTTAAAGAAAGAACATAAAAGCGGTCTCTTCCAATAGGACCGTTTTTTACTTGGTAAAACATTTTGCTGGGTGGTTTTATTTTTTTAAGAAAGTAAATCGTGATACAATAGGGGAGTTATGGACAGGGCAACAAAAAAGTATGTCCTTGTTATTTTTGGCAGTTTATTTTGCTTGAATGTTTTAGCTTGGTTGGCGGTTTGGGAATTAAGCAGACAACGATCCCTTGAGGTCAATTTTTTTGATATTGGTCAAGGCGATAGTATTTTTCTTCAGACCCCGGAAAGAAGGCAAATATTAATTGACGGAGGGCCTGATTCTGCTGTTTTGGAAAAGCTGGGTAAAGAGATGCCTTTTTGGGACAGGACTATTGATCTGGTAATTTTAACACACCCGGAGCATGACCATATATCCGGACTCATCGAAGTTTTAAAAAGATATAAAGTTAAAAATATTTTGTGGACCGGAATCTTGCGGGATACTGCAGAATACAGGGAATGGAAAGAATTAATCCAGAAAGAGGAAGCCAACATATATATAGCCAAAGCCGGTCAGTGTGTAATACTCGACGTTACACAGTTGTGTGTTTTGTATCCGTTTGAAAGCTTGGAGGGACAAAAGTTTAAAGACAGCAATAACACTTCGATTGTCGCCAAACTAATTTTTGGCGAGACTTCGTTTTTATTTACCGGGGATGTCTGTAAATCCGTCGAAAGAAAGTTGCTCGGCTTAGCCGAGCAACTTGATTCGGATGTGCTGAAGGTGGGGCATCACGGCAGCAAGACTTCCACCGCCCCGGAGTTTGTAGAAGCGGTGTCGCCAGAGGTGGCGGTAGTTTCTGTAGGCAAAGACAATTATTACGGCCACCCCCATCCGGAAACCATTCAAGCTTTGGAAGGAACTAGATTTTTCCGGACTGATTGGGACGGCGATATCAAGGTTATCAGCGACGGTATTGATTATTATGTTAAATGATGTATAAAGAAGTAATAGTAATATGCAAGAAAAAACAGTCTTAATTATAAAACCGGACGGGGTAAAAAAAGGAATTATCGGAGAGATTATCTCCAGGATTGAAAAAGGGGGACTGAAAATCGTGGCTCTGCAAATGCTTCAGGCCACCAGGGAAAAAATAGACGGCCACTATCCCAAAGACGAGGCCTGGATCAAAAGGTTGGGAGAAAAGTCCACCAAGAGCCATCAAGAGCACGGCCAGGACGTCAAAAAAGAATTGGGAACCGACGACCTTTTGGAAATTGGCAAGATGGTCAGAGGCTGGCTGATTGATTTTATGGTTTCTGGTCCTATTGTTAAAATGATTATCCAGGGGGACGACGCTATAAAGAAAGTCAGGGAGATATCGGGCCCCACCATGCCCTCCAAAGCCGGTTCCGGAACCATCAGGGGCGATTTTTCAGACGATGATGCAGCCAAAGCTAACCGCGAGAAAAGGGCGGTCCACAATTTGGTTCACGCTTCCGAAACTCCGGAAGAAGCCAAGCACGAATTAGAATACTGGTTTGCACCAGAAGAGATACATGATACAATAATATAACCCTGCTTTTTTCTAGCAGATTCTGGGACAAACTTTTTTCACGGGAGCTTTATATTTTGTCAGCTCGTGGGCTGGCAGTGCGGGCACCCACCTAGACTATTTTCCGGACGAATTCTCTAGAAAAGCAGGGCCTAAAAATACCGAGGTTCAACCCCGGTATTTTTGGTATGGTCGGGGCACCCGGGCTCGAACCGGGAATCTTACGCACCCCATGCGCAAATGTTAGCCAATTACACCATGCCCCGTAGCCCGCTGTCGCGGGAAATTCGAAATTCTAATATGAACAAAGTTCTTGTTCCAAACGAAACTTAAAACCGTTGGTTTAGAATTTGGAATTTTGAATTTGGGATTTGTTTTGGATTTCGGATTTCGGATTTAGGATTTTTTCTTGGAAAGAGATTTGATGCATTTAGCGCAGGCTTTGACTCTTTGGCCCGAGGGCAAAGTTGCCCACTGCAAATTGGGATATTTTCTTTTTTTGTAGGTCGGGTTGTATCTGCTCATCAGTTTTTTTCTTTGACCCGACATTTTGCTTTTTTTGCCGCAGATAGCGCATTGCCTACTCATAGTGTTTATGTTATAACATAAAAATATGGAAGTGCCAATAGAGTTCAAACTTTTTTTATACGTCATAGTGGTTTTTTCCGCCGTCTTCCATGAATATTTCCATGGCTGGATGGCTTACTACTTGGGCGACCCCACGGCAAAGTATGCGGGTCGTTTGACTTTGAACCCTTTAAAACATCTGGATCCCATGGGGACGGTAATCATCCCTTTGTTTTTATTGTTCGTTTTCGGCGGATTCATCGGCTGGGCAAAGCCCGTTCCCTACAATCCTTTCAACCTCAGAGACCAGAAATGGGGATCCACCAAGGTGGGGATAGCAGGTCCCGGAGCCAATTTCCTGATTGCTTTGGTTTTTGGGCTGGTTTTAAGGTTAGTTCCGGTAACCGGATTTTTGTACGTGGCTTTTTCTTGGGTGGTTTACGTCAATATTTTCTTGGGACTCTTTAATTTAATTCCCATTCCTCCCCTGGACGGCTCAAAGCTTTTGATGGATTTTTTTCCTCAATCCAGATTTTTGCAGGTGTTGCAGAGTTCTTTTATCGGAATCTTTTTGGCTTTATTCTTGGCCATAATGTTTTTGCCGCCTTTAGCCGGCTTTTTTTATTATCTTTTTGCGGGTCACTCTTTTCCCGGCCTCATTTTCGGTTTTTGATTTGACATAAGCAAAGTTATTTGTTAGTCTTTTGGATATGCCTACGATTCAGCAATTGGTAAAAAAAGGAAGAAAGAGAATTAAGAAAAAAACCAAAGCGCCAGCTCTGACGTACGGTTTTAATGTGCTTAAAAACAGGCCTAAAGAATATCCTTCGCCCTTCAAAAGGGGAGTGTGCCTGAAGGTTTTTACCGTCACTCCCAAGAAACCTAACTCCGCTTTGAGAAAAGTGGCCAGAGTTCGTTTGACCAACGGCATGGAGGTAACAGCTTACATTCCGGGAGAGGGCCACAATCTGCAGGAACACTCGGTAGTGGCAATCAGGGGAGGAAGAGTGAAGGATTTGCCGGGAGTGAGATATCATGTGGTTAGGGGCGTTTTGGACGCCGGAGGAGTAGAAGGACGGAAGCAGGAGAGGTCGAAATACGGAACCAAGCGCGAAAAATAGAATTTAGAATCTGGAATTTGAAATCTTGAATGGGAATCCCGAATAAAGAATTCTAAATTCAAAAATTCTTTATTTCTATTCTAAATTCTAAATTTGAGATTCAAAATTCAAACATCATGGCACGAAGAAAGCAAAAAGCTAAAACAATTACTCCCGATCCCGTATACAACCGGGTTGATGTGGCAAAGTTCATCAATAGGATTATGAAGCGGGGGAAGAAAACTGTAGCTCAAAAGATCGTCTACGGCGCTTTTGATATAATCAAAGAGAAAACTCAAAAAGATCCTTTGGAGATTTTCGAAAAAGCCATACAAGCAGCTTCCCCCCTGCTGGAAGTAAAATCGAGAAGGGTGGGAGGGGCTACTTATCAGGTTCCGGTTGAAGTGCGGGGAGAGAGAAGAATTGCTTTGGCCAGCCGCTGGATAATCCAGGCGGCCAAATCCAAAAAAGGAAGACCAATGAAAGAAAAACTGGCCGATGAATTAATTGCCGCCTCCAAAAACGAGGGAGCGGCCGTAAAAAAGAAAGAAGACACCCATCGTATGGCCGAAGCCAACAGAGCATTTGCCCACTTTGCCTGGTAAATCATGTTATTAATTTTCAATTTTAAATTTTCAATTTAGCATTTAAAATTATGCCTCGCGCCTATCCAATTGAAAGAGTTCGCGATATCGGAATTATAGCGCATATTGACGCCGGCAAAACCACGATGACCGAGCGGGTTTTGTTTTATACCGGCATTTCTCACAAAATAGGGGAAGTCCACGAAGGAAAGGCCATCATGGACTGGATGGAGCAGGAAAGGGAAAGAGGGATCACCATTACCTCTGCTGCTACTACCTGTTTTTGGAAAGTGGGAGAGGGGCCAGAGCACCGTATTAACATCATCGACACCCCGGGCCACATTGACTTTACCGCCGAAGTCCAGAGATCCTTGCGGGTTCTGGACGGAGCCGTGGTGGTTTTCGACGGGGTGGCGGGCGTGGAGCCGCAGTCTGAAACCGTCTGGCATCAGGCAGATAAGTTTAAGGTTCCCCGTCTTTGCTTTATTAATAAACTAGACAGGATGGGGGCGTCTTTCGAAAAAAGCCTTGAATCAATTTGGCAGAAACTTACTCCGGACGCCGTGGCTATGCAAATACCCATCGGTGCAGAAGACAAACTGGAGGGAGTGATAGATTTGCTGAAAATGAAAGCTCTAAGATTCGAGGGGGATTTCGGCCAAATTGTTAAAGAAGAGGAAATCCCCGAGGACTTGAAGGAAAAAGCCAAGGAATGGCGTGAAAAGCTGGTGGAAAAAATCGTCGGCGAAGACGAAAAATTAATGGAAGACTATTTGGCGGAAAAAGAAATTCCCGTGGAAAAACTGATAAAAGTTTTGAGAAACGCAGTTTTGGGCTACAGGCTGGTGCCAGTTTTTTGCGGCTCCGCTTTGAAAAACAAGGGAGTCCAACCTTTGCTGGACGGGGTAATTCATTATCTGCCCAGCCCGGTGGATCTGCCTCCGGTCAAGGGAATAAATCCCCGGACGGGCAAAGAAGAAGAAAGGGAGGCTGACGACCAAAAGCCCTTTTCAGCTTTGGCCTTCAAAGTGGCAAGCGATCCTTATGTGGGAACTTTGACTTTTTTTAGGGTATATTCCGGCACGCTGAAGAAAGGTTCTTATCTTTTAAACTCAACCACGGGAGAAAAAGAAAGGCTGGGAAGGATTTTGAGAATGCATGCCGCTGAAAGAGAGGAAGTGGAAGAGCTTTTCGCAGGAGATATTGCAGCCACTGTTGGCCTTAAAAACACCAGCACTGGCCACACCCTTTGCGATGAAGCCCATCCCATTGTTTTGGAAAAAATTACTTTTCCTGAGCCGGTAATTTCCATCAGAATCGAACCCAGGAGCAAAGCCGACCAGGAAAAAATGGGCATGGCCCTGAGAAGGTTGGCCGAGGAGGACCCTACTTTTAAAATTAAAAGCGATTTGGAAACAGGAGAAACCTTAATTTCCGGCATGGGGGAATTGCATTTGGACATTCTGGTGGATAGAATGAAAAGGGAGTTCAAGGTAGATGCCAACGTCGGCAGGCCTCAGGTAGCTTACAAAGAAACAATCCAAATGGAGACGGAAGCCGAAGGCAAATACGTCAGGCAATCGGGAGGCAGAGGCCAGTACGGCCACGTTTGGCTGAGAGTGGAACCCAAAGAAAGAGGAGAGGGATTTGAATTTGTCAATGAAATCAAAGGGGGAATTATTCCCCAAGAGTTTATCCCGGCAGTGGAAAAGGGAGTAAAGGAAGCCATGGACAAGGGAGTGGTGGCAGGCTACCCTCTGGTGGATATGTCAGTTGCACTTTACGACGGCTCTTACCACGAAGTTGACTCCTCGGAGGTCGCTTTCAAGATTGCCGGCTCCATGGCTTTGCAGTCTGCCGCCAAAAAAGCAAAGCCCGTGCTTTTGGAGCCCATTATGAAGTTGGAAGTGGTGGTTCCGGGAGAGTTTTTTGGAGATACCATAGGGGATTTGGCCGCCCGCCGGGGAAAAATAGAAGAAACTTCCGATCGCGGCCAGATGAAGGTAATCGACGCCAAAGTTCCCCTTTCTGAAATGTTCGGCTACGCCACTGCTCTTCGTTCCATGACCGAAGGCCGCGGCACATTTACGATGGAATTTGACAAGTATGAAGAAGTGCCGCAGAATATAGCTCAGGAGATAATTGAAGGCAAACGCCGGTAAAATTATGGACTTGAACGAAATCAGACAATTTATTGAGGAAGAAGGAGGGAAATTTATAATCGTGGAAGACGGAAAGCCGGTGATGGTGGTTGTCAGTTTTGAGGAATATAAGAAAAGAATAATTGAGAAGAAAAATAGTCCCGGCAAAAAAGCGCAATCTTCGCCTGCGAGCAGGCAGGTTCTCCCCAAAGAGTTGCAGGAAGAGGAGTTGAAGGTTGAAGACCTGCCCTTTTAGGGCTTGACACAAATCAAAAAGTCGATAGAATAATAATTAGTATTAATAATTAATAATAATTAATAAACATTAATATGGCAGAGAAAGAAAAATTTGTTAGGGGAAAGCCCCATATTAACGTCGGTACCATCGGTCACGTCGACCATGGGAAAACCACTTTGACTGCCGCCATCCTTCATGTTTTAAATTTGAAGGGTTTTAAGGTGTCAGAGAAAACCGTAGATCAGATTGACTCAGCTCCCGAGGAAAAAGCTAGAGGGCTAACTATAGCCGTTTCCCATTTGGAGTACGAGACAGAAAACAGGCACTATGCTCATATTGACTGTCCGGGTCACGCTGACTACATCAAGAATATGATTACGGGAGCCGCTCAAATGGACGGCGCCATTTTGGTGGTGTCCGCTGTCGACGGCCCCATGCCTCAAACCCGAGAGCATATCCTTTTGGCCCGCCAGGTAGGCTTGCCTTCGGTAATCGTGTTTTTGAACAAATGCGACGCCGTGGATGATCCCGAAATTGTTGATTTGGTGGAATCTGAAGTCAGGGAGCTTCTGAAAAAGTACAAGTTTCCCGGAGACGAAATTCCCGTTATTCGCGGGTCTGCCTTGAAGGCTTTGGATGCCAAATCGGCTGATGACGAAGCAGCTAAGCCCATTCTGGATTTAGTTAAAGCTTTGGATGAATACATTCCGGAGCCTACTCGGGAAATCGACAAGCCATTCCTGATGGCAATAGAGGACGTTTTCTCCATTGCTGGCCGGGGGACGGTGGCTACGGGAAGAATTGAAAGAGGTGTGGTTCACCCCAACGATGAAGTGGAGCTGGTGGGAATAAAGCCCACTCAGAAGACCACGGTGGTCAGTATTGAGATGTTTCAAAAGACGCTGGACGAGGGAAGAGCGGGAGATAACGTAGGAATTCTCTTGAGAGGCTTGAAAAAAGAAGATGTGGAAAGGGGACAGGTACTGGCAAAATCGGGCACCATAACTCCTCACACCGAATACGAAGGAGAAGTTTACATTCTAACTAAGGAAGAAGGCGGAAGACATACTCCGTTTTTCTCGGGTTATAAGCCCCAGTTTTACATCAGAACTACTGATGTTACCGGGGAAGTTACCTTGCCCGAGGGTACGGAGATGGTAATGCCGGGAGACACGGTCAACTTGAAAATCAAGCTGTTGGCCCCCGTAGCTCTGGAAGAACAGCAAAGATTCGCCATTAGAGAGGGAGGCAAGACCGTGGGAGCCGGAGTTGTGACTAAAATAGTAAAGTAGGAAGTAGAACACAAAACATTAAATGTCAGTAAAGAAAAAAGCTGAATCTGAACAGGCAATAAGCCCGAAGTTGCGCATTAAACTTCGGGCTTATGATCACAAAGTAATTGACAAATCAGCTCGCGAGATTTGTGAGACAGCTTTGCGTTACGGCGCCGAAGTGGCGGGTCCTGTTCCTTTGCCCACCGAAATTCACAAGTATACGGTTAACCGCTCTACTTTCGTGCACAAGGACGCCAGAGAGCAGTTTGAGATGAGAGTTCACAAGAGATTAATAGACATTTTAAAGCCCAATCCCCGAGCAATCGACGCTTTAATAAACTTGAACTTGCCCGCCGGCGTTGACATAGAAATCAAAATGTAATACAATCCATAATGTTAATGGCTTCCAAATTTTAAAATATTTTAAGGTATTAAATAGTCACGGAATCGAGAGCCGGGCTATGCCCGGTTTTCTGTTGAGAATATATGAAATTCATATTAGGTCAAAAATTGGGAATGTCGCAGATTTTCGACGAAAAGGGCAATGTCGTGCCCGTAACTTTGATTGAAGCCGGACCTTGCCAGGTAACCCAGGTGAAAACAAACGAAAAGGACGGCTATGCGGCAGTTCAAGTCGGCTTCAAAAAGATCGAAAAGAAAAACCCACCGTTCACACACAGCAAAATCAAAAAACCAATGAAGAAAACTCCCTTTAAGTGGCTGAGGGAGTTTAGGAACGGAGAATATAAAGTGGGAGACAAGATTGACGTTTCCATTTTTGAAGAAGGAGACAAGATAAAAATTTCCGGAATTTCCAAAGGAAAAGGATTTCAGGGGGCCGTCAAAAGATGGGGGTTTTCCGGCAGAAATGCCACTCATGGAGTGAAGCACGAACACAGAACACTGGGATCTGTGGGCTCTTCTTTCCCGGAAAGAGTGTTAAAGGGAAAAAAGATGCCGGGAAGAATGGGAGCTGAAAGGGTTACTGTTAGAAACTTGAAAATAGTGAAAGTGGACAAAGACAACAATTTATTGGCTGTTCGCGGCGCCATTCCCGGAAATAAAGGTACTTTGCTAGAAATTCGCGGCTAACCCCACAAAAAGTATACTGCTACATAGCAATATACTTTCTGTATGGTTAGATTTATTGTAAAATTAAAATAATGACCAGAGCGCGCCTCAAAATTTCAAACAAGGAAAGAGGTGAATTGTTGGAAGAGTTTTGTGAAGCCATTTCTGTTTTGCGTTCGCTCTGAAAGATAATGGATTTTATAATTGATTTATTGACCAGGCAAGAAACCATTACGATAGCCAAAAGAATTAAAATTGCCAAATTCTTGATAAAGGGGAAAAATTATCGGTACATAGAAAGAACATTAAACGTCAGCCATGGAACAATAGCTAAAGTTAATTATTGGTTAGCAGAAGGAGGAGAGGGATTTAGGTTGATTGTGAAGAAGGCCCATAAAAAAGAGCACAAACCAGAACCCTCCTGAGCAAAACCTCAAAGTGAATGGGGCTTACTGAAGAGGCGTTATCCTATGATGTTTTGGCCCCAGCTTTTAGTGGAAGAAGTAGTGAAAACAATGAACAAAAGACAAAAAGATAAACTTCGCAATGCGGTAAGGAAATTAGATCGGAAATCAGATTTATACAAAAAGATCACCAAGATTCTTAAATAAAAAATAACATAAAATTCATTGTTACATAGCAGTATACTTTATGTGGGGGATTGATGTCCGCGGGATTTAAAAAGCGCCGCAGATCTTCTTTGATCCACGGCACTTTCTTAAGCGCTTTATATTTCATTATACCAAATTAATTTATGCTTGTTAAGTGTTATGACCAACAAGGCAAAGTGGTTTCCCAAACGAGGTTGCCCTCGGAAGTTTTCGGAGTAAAGTTAAATCCAGATTTGGTGCATCAAGTAGCCTTATCCCAGATGGCAAACAGAAGGCGAGTGATAGCTCACACCAAGGATAGGAGCGAAGTCAGAGGAGGAGGCAGAAAACCCTGGCGGCAAAAGGGAACCGGTCGCGCCAGAGCGGGTTCCATTCGTTCTCCGATTTGGCGGGGCGGGGGAGTAACTTTCGGTCCCACCAAGAAAAAGGTTTTTAAGAAAAAAATCAATAAAAAGATGAGAAGGAGGGCGTTGTTGCAGGTTCTGTCATTCAAAGCTCAAAACAATTTTTTGATTATTTTGGACAAGATGCAATTGGCCGAGCCCAAAACCAAGCTTATGGCAAAAATTATGGGAAATCTTCCCTGTAAAGAGGGAAGTCGTTTGATTGCTTTGCCGGGAATGGACAAAAACATAATTAGAGCGGCTAGAAATTTGCCAAAAACAGAATTTATCCAAGCCAAAGATTTAAATGTCCTGGACTTGCTTAGTTTTAAATATTTAGTTATGCCCAAAGAGTCAATAAAAGTAATTAAAGATAATTTCGTTAAATAACATGGCCTTGCTCGATATTTTTAAAAAAAAGAAAAAAGTTCCAGAAAAGAAAGAATTTGAGAAAAAACTCGAAAAAAAAACCAAGGAAAAAATAGCTCCCGCGGTCAAGCCGCGCCGGGCTCGAAAACCAGCTGCTGTCCCCAAACTCAAGAAGATTTCCGATGTGGCTTATCGAGTTTTAAGAGGCCCCCACATTACCGAAAAGGCCACGGATTTGACTGATAAAAACCAGTATGTTTTCGAGGTTTTTCCCAAAGCCGGCAAAGCGGAAGTAAAGAGGGCAGTGGAGGATCTTTACGGAGCGAACGTGGTTTCGGTTCGGATAATAAATGTACCTTCCAAGAAGAGAAGACTGGGCAGAATTGAAGGAGAAAGGAAGGGATACAAAAAAGCCATCGTGAAAATAGTCGAAGGCCAGAAGATAGAAGTGTTGCCACGATAATGATTCGGTAGCGGGTTTCCAAAGTACCGATCCTAAAAATCCCTGCGAGATTTTTAGGTCTGCGTTCTCGGCAGCCGATTCGCTTTCGGCGAAACCGTGCTCGGCTGCCTCCGAAAGCTACTTTGGAAACCCGCTACCTCACCACCATACTATATGCTTAAGAAACAATACACAAAAGAAGATTTCAGCATTTTGACCAAAAAGAAGCCTGAAAAGAGGTTGCTTTTGAGCTTCAAAAGGAAAGCTGGCAGAAGCAGCTCGGGCAGAGTTAGCGTTCGTCACCGAGGAGGAGGAGCCAAGCGCCTTTACCGGATTGTGGATTTTGGACAGGAAAAAATAGGCATTAAAGCCAAAGTCGTTGCTTTTGAATACGATCCTTACCGCACTTCTTTCATTATGCTTTTGGAATATGAAGACGGGGACAGAAGATACAGACTGGCACCCCAGGGATTAAAAGTGGGAGATGAGGTGATTTGTTCAGAAAAGGCGGAATTGAAACCGGGCAATCGAACTAAACTTAAAAATATTCCCGTAGGCACCCAAGTTTATAATGTTGAGTTAGAGCCAGGCCGAGGGGGGAAAATGATCAGAGGGGCAGGAGGAGCTGCCATAATTTTGGCCCACGAGGGAAAATACACTCATTTGGAAATGCCTTCTACGGAAGTCAGAAAAGCGCTTTCCGAGTGTTTCGCTTCCATTGGGGCTGTTTCCCGTTCAGAACACCGGTATATGAAGTTAGGAAAAGCGGGCAAATCCAGGCATAAAAGAATAAGACCTACCGTTAGGGGTTCTGCCATGGTTCCTCCTGATCATCCTCACGGAGGCGGAGAGGGAAAAGCTCCTATCGGCTTGAAGCATCCCAAAACTCCCTGGGGAAAACCCGCCAAGGGGGTTAAGACCCGCAAAAGAAAATGGACGGACAAATACATAATTCAAAGAAGAAAAAAGAAGAAATAATATGCCAAGAAGCATAAAAAAAGGTCCATACGTATCAGAGGATTTGCTGAAGAAAATCAAGAGCATGAAACCCGACCAAAAGCAGGTTGTCAAAACCTGGTGCAGGTCCTGCACCATTACTCCGGAAATGGTTGGCTTTACTTTTGGCGTTCACAACGGCAAAGAGCATGTGCCTGTTCATATTACAGAAGATATGGTGGGCCACAAGTTGGGTGAATTTGCTGCAACTACCAAATTCGGCCGCCACGGCGGAAGAATGCAGAGAGAGCTGGAGGCGGCCGAAGCAGAAAAGCAATCGACTAAACTTCAAGAAGAGAAAAAATAATAAAAATTTTATAAAATAAAATTTTAGGTTCCCCCCCGTGTTGAAAATCATTCAAAACCTCGGGGAGTTGCCCGAAGGCCGCAAGAGGAATCCGTCTGCGGCGGATAAAAGAAGGGGGAAAACCTTGTGATCGTTATGGAGGTAACAGTCAAATTAAAACATTTAAGGATAGCTCCCAGGAAGGTCAGATTGGTGTCAGATCTCATTCGGAGAAAGTCAGCCGAAGAAGCCCAGGTTATTTTGAAGTTTGCTTTGAAAAGAGCGGCTCCCCATATACTGAAACTTTTGAATTCGGCGATGGCTTCCGCCAAACAGAAAAACTTGGATCCCTCCCGTCTGTATATTTCCAAAATTACAGTGGACGAAGGGCCCAAATTCAAAAGATGGCGGGCCAGAGCCAGGGGGCAGGCTTACGAAATACAGAAAAAGACTTCCCATGTGACTTTAGTTTTAACTGAAATTAAGAGGCCTTCGAGTCGCAAAACGATTCGGAGAAAAGCGGCAATGCGCCGAACATAGCTTTCTCGGTCAGCGGAGCTGACCGAGAAGCAAGTGAGGCGCGGATGACATATGGCTCATAAAGTTCACCCTAAAGCGTTTAGATTAAGGAATTTGAGCGACTGGGATTCTCGCTGGCTGGATAAAAAAAATCTTCCCCAATATTTGGAAGAAGACTTTAGAATTAGGGAATTTTTGGAGGAGAAACTGAAAGATTCCGCTTTGCAGAATATAGAAATTGAAAGGTCGCCG
>Ga0180301_10001536_pt1 | contig 18181 bp, 16 predicted proteins | sample GuaBasSediGuay16_FD_121797 | JGI IMG/M metagenome (GOLD analysis project Ga0180301, IMG submission 121797) | Subseafloor sediment microbial communities from Guaymas Basin, Gulf of California, Mexico - Guay16, Core 4569-2, 12-15 cm | ecosystem: Environmental > Aquatic > Marine > Hydrothermal... | reverse complement strand
TGTGGACAGAGACAAGGGAAAAGGCGCTGTACAAGCCGATGAGCAGGGTATTCGAAATCGCACCGCCAGAAAAGGTTGGTATCCTTGCAATTGCACACGGCAGTACAAGCGAGAGCTGGTGCGCTCCGATTCGTGATGCGGTAGAAAACGTTAGCTGGCAATATCCGATTGAACTTGGATTCTTAGAAAAGGTGCCAAACGAAACAATAAACATCGCAGTTGATAAACTGGATGAGGAGAACGTTACGAAGATAATCGCCGTGCCGATGTTCATATCTTCGAGCAGCGGGCACATTGCAGAGATTGAGTATATACTTGGATTGCGTGATACGCCACCCGAAGGAGAAGAGGGGCTCGTTCAGGTAAATACCACGGCGGAAATTGTTCTCACCAGCGCAATGGATAATCATTCGTTAATCGCGCAGATACTCACGGACAGGGCAACGGAATGGTGTGTAAATGCAACTAATGAAACCGTTGTTATTGTTGCACACGGCACGTCTACGAACGAGACACAGTTTGCAGGTTGGAACGCAACTTTAGCATCGCTTGCTGGCAAGGTGAAGTTGATGTTGAGACACAGCAAGAACGTTAGCATTGAAGACGTGAGGTATTCGTTCGTTAAAGTGAATGCGACGCTGCATCCGGAACTTGAGGTCAGAACGGTTGTGGAAGACGTTTCTACGACTTCTTATCCCATTGTCGTTCCTCTGTTTATCAGCGAGGGCTACTACACAAATAAAAAAATCCCTAAGCTGCTGAAGAACCTTAGTTATGCGTATCCCGAAAAAGGTAAGAGAGCGCTGACGCCGCACGACAACGTTCCAAACTGGATAGAAGTCACCGCATACAAAGAGTTCACAGAGGAGTTTGGATACCCCACACTCCAGATATACGATGGTGAGGAGCTGCTGGACATAACAATAGAGGATGTAGGGAAATATCACGGTGAGGGTGAGATAGAGATATGCCCCTGCGTGGCATGTGCATTCAGGTCAACGCTGCGAGCATTTTCCGAAGAAGAGCTGTGGGGTGGAGTTCCACATAGAGGCGACATGAAAATAATCAGCGCACACCCTTCTGACGGGCACAGGATGACGTTTGAATACATACTGAATTCCACTGATGACGTGGTGATTCAGTCGCCAACAGACATAATAAACATTACCGCGGATAACTACGTTTACACGTTCATAAACAAAACCACCAACGAGTCAATCACGCTTCGCGTGAAGGAGAGCATATTCCCGGAACGATTCTTTGAGCTGAGAACGAAGAAGAAGCTGGGGACTGCAACTCCAGAGGAGAAAAAGGCGCTTAAGCTGCTCTGGGGAAAGCTAAAGGAAAAAGCGATGTACAAGCCCCTGGACCGCGTGTTTGAGGAAGTATGAGTAAGGCAAAAACCAGCTAAAAAAGTTTGGGAAGCAGATGTCTTACATGGGCATCTGTCTTTATTTTTTCACTTTTTATTTTAATTTAAATCGCACCAATGATTCAAAAAATAATATTACCCGAACTGGTGATAGTCGCATTCAATACGGATTTTATATGTCGCAATCCGTATTCATGCTCGTAATCGCTCAACGCAGCCACGCAATCCTCCGGCAATATTAGCTCATACCCTCTAAGGGAAGCGTCTATTGCAGTATGCATCACACATATATTTGTAGCAACACCGACGATTATCAATGTTTTTATCCCTTTTTCTTTTAGATGTAAATCAAGATCAGTGCCAAAGAAGTCGGTGTATTTCTCTTTTTTCACTACATAAGCCTCTTTTAAAAAGGGCGATAGCTCATCTACTATCTCCGCTCCTCTGGTGCCTGGAACACAATGCTGACCCCATATTTCGAACTCTTCACTGGCGGGCGAATGCCAATCTTGTGCGAATATCAAATGCACCTTTTTTTGTATTCCCTTTTCTATTAATCTGCGAATCCTGGGTATTATCTCTTTCGCTCCCTCGCCCATAAACAAAGCGCCGTCTTCATAGCAGAAGTCCTTCTGCATATCTTCAACCACCAATGCGCTTTCCTCTGGATTTACTACTACTTTTTTGGACATAATTTATTCATATCAATAAATAGAAAGTTACATATATTCTATATGATACATAACGAAAAACCATGATAGAAAAAACAATAAAACAGGATATGTTAGTAGCCATTGAAGCACTGAAAAGGGATAACTTCGACCTCGTTAATATAATCGGAAACCGTATCGCAACCGATTCAATAATTATGAAAAGAAATGATCTAATTATAATAGGTTTTCTCATCAAAGAAGTATCACTTGAAATCAGAAGGGTTAAAGAAATCAATGAAAAAAATTTGATGAGATGTAAGGATACGGGAAGAAAATTCCTCGAAGGGATACTATCCTTACTGGTGGATGATAAAATAGAGAATAAGGAAATTTGGGAGAAGTATCAAGATTACGAGAAAAGAGTCCGAAAATATCTTATCAGTGATATCGAATCTTCCCTATACAAAGATAATCCAGATTTTACAAGGGAAACAAGAACAATGCTGTTGGAACACTTAAACGGAAACAAAAGATTGCTAACAAGGAGAGGCAATAGATTAGTTGAAGGTATAGTTTCAGAAATCTCAAGGGTGATTAACACTTATGGCTTTTATCTAGAGGATTTGGTCTTTTATCTTGTGATGAAAGTTTTCAGCAGCTATTATGACTATTTCATCTATGATTATTATTTGGAAGAAAAGGAGGAAGAAAAAACGAAGAAGGAAAAGGAAATAAACTCATACGTTGGTAATATTTACGAACTCTTCTCAGCGGAAAGCAACTTAAATGACCTTTGTGAGCAATCTGCGAAAATAATAGGGGATTTAGGAATAAAATGGAGGATGTATTTCATAAATCTTGGAGAAATCAGAATGATAGTGGAAAGGAGATTAGAACTTCCACCAGAGGCAAAGAAGGAAATAGAAGAAGGGATTGCAGAAATATTTGAAAGGAGGGTAAAAGGAGGTAAATAGAGAGGAGAAGGAAAATGGATAAGATACAATCTGCAGTTGATATAACCATGTCCAAATACCCGGGGATTGGGAAGGCTGAAATAGTGAGGTTATTTACGAATTATATTGAAACGCATTTAAAGGATATTGTTGCAAGAGTGGAACTGCCAAGTCGTGTGGAGCTAAAATGCGAATGGGATATGGAAAAAAGAAAACGGAAAAAATTTCGTATGTCAAGGGAGAAACTCAGGGAAAGAGAAGCATTTGTAAGGTGGTTAGAGAAAATAAAATCAGAAAAAATGGAAAGAGCAATTGATGCGGATTTTTTTGTCGAAACGAATGGATGGGGTCGAGATGATGTAATGCAATTAATGGAACACCCTTTTGCCTCACCAGAGATAGAAATTGAGAGAGGTATTTCTAAGGACTTTGAGGAAGGTTTACAGTTTTTGGGCAATCATACGCTCTTAGAAGCAATCCCAAAAGTAGAAAGAGCAGTTAGCATTGAGAAAATGCGAGGAGAACGCTTAGACGAAATGATAGAATTAATTTCAGAAATAGCAAGCGAGATTTCCCAGAACAGGGTGGAAAGGATTAGCTGGTTTTATGATGAAGATTTTGGCTTCACTATCGAGATTGTCGTGAATCAAACGGATAAGGATGCGTTTGAGACATGGTTTCATCTTATAGATGAGATAAGACCCTTAGAATTAGGGATTATTATAGCTGTGGATTGGACAGGAGAGGATGTGCTAACTGAGGATGAACTTGTGCATAAAACAGTGGATGTGATGTTAAAATTAGGTATTGGACCACAGAGAACGGATAGATTTAGTGCCGTTAAGGAGATAGAAGAAGGGTGGTTGTGATGTTTTATTTAGATACAAATATTATTTTGTCATATACTCATAAGACGGAGGAGTTACATTGGCAAGCTAAAAACTTAATTGAAAATCTTGAAGGTAAATTTTATGCTTCTCCTTTCTCAATTTTAGAGTTATACTGCGTAGTTTCAAGAAATATAGGTAAATATAAGCTTCCTTTGCCTCATTTCTGGAGACTGGGAGAAAACAAAAAAGTGAAAACGGTGGTAGAAAATGCCATTCGCAGTTTAAATCTGACTGTATGCTCTGATGATACTGCAAATAAAGAGATAGAATGGCTGAGTGCTAAAGTGTTCTCGATATATTTTGATGCTATTAGATTGGCATCAAAGGTGAAATTACGAACGGGAGACATTCTTCATGTCGCTTATGCATGTCAATTGAAAAAGGAGGGGAAAATCGAGTATATAGTGAGTCTCGACGATGATTTTCAAAAAAAGGAAGAATTAATCGAAAATGAGACAGGTATAAAATTGCTTCCAGGTAACTTGCAATAGTGTAGCTTTGCTTCTATTCTAATTTTTCTTTTCATTACTCACTCTCCATGAATTTTTTAACCAACTCTTCCGAAGTCCTTTTCCTCGATGATCAAAAAAACAAAAATTACCCCTCATTCAGAGTGCGAGGGCAGCAGTCCGTTCTTCTAAACCAAATCGCTTCCAGAGGATATACAACAAAATAAAAGCAAGGAGAGGAGAAAAAGTGGCAATCGTTGCAACAGCTTGCCACATGGCAGAATCGGTCTACTGGGTGCTGACAAGGAAGGAATACTATAAGGAAAATAAGGCAATAAGAGCCTCGTAAGTTTACCCGCCCATTAAGATTTGGAGTTTTTCCCTTTATAGAACGGCTCTCTATACCGCATCGCTAACTTCAATTTGGTTATTATGTGCATCTCGTCCACGCTCTCTATGGGAACGAGATTATCATTTCTCAGCAAACAGGGCTTTATCTTTCCATCAGACGTTATTCTTAACCGAGAGCAGTTCGCACAGAACTCCGTGTTATCTATCGGGTGAACCACCTCTACTTCAACGCCGTCCACAAAATATTTTCGCCTGTGTTGCAGCCGTCTCGTTTTTATAGCAGATGCCTTCGATTTGAGTTCCGCTTCGACCGCGTAAAAGTTAGCTTCACAATTTTGCATAAAAGGGTTAAAATAAGGAATTAATTCTATTAACTGTAAGATCGCCGCTTCCTCCCCTCCCCTTTTATTACACTCACGCACAAAATCTATCATGTCCGCTATCTCATCCTCGTTTATCCCTTTTAAGAGAACCATATTCAGCTTAAGCGGAGTAAGACCTGCATCAATCGCACTGTATATACCATCAATCACCTTTGGCAGATTGTTGCTTGATGAGGTGATGAAATCGTATCTTTCCTCCTTAAGTGAATCTATGCTGACGTTCACCCTATCCAAGCCTGCATCTGCAAGTTCATCCGCATATCTCTTTAAGAATACTCCGTTTGTGGTTGCTGATATGTCATCTTCAAAATCTCCCATGCCTTGAATGATGTCCACAAGGTCGTCTCGCATCAAAGGCTCGCCACCAGAAAATTTTATCTTCCTTATGTCAAAATATGTGGACGCAACTCGTGCTATCTCTATTACGAGCTCAGCACTTATTTCTTCTCTGTTTCTTTTCCCTTTTCTCCATTCCCCTTCATTATGACAATAGATGCACTCCAAGTTACATCGACTCGTAATAGAAAATCTCAAACTCCTGATTTCTCTGCCGTAATCGTCTATTAATCTCTCTTTCTTTCCTTTTACGGTCTTCATATTTCTATTTTATTTACAAGCTTTCAACAGAAAATATTCCCAACCATTATTAATTAATCATCTCTCGGATTATTAAAAAGATGTGCAATAAATAAAAATGAAACCTATGCCCACATTCACACTCATCCGAACCACCAAAAGCATCTGTCCGATATGCTACCGCATCATAGATGCGAAACTGTATGAAGAGAAGGGAGCTGTCCATATGGAGAAGAGCTGTGTGGAGCACGGCACTTTTAAAGACTTATGCTGGTCAGATTATCGCATTTACAAGCAATTTGAAGCGAAAAACATAGAAGAAGCAGGAAGAAGGGAGCCGAATGCCGGCTCAGCACCCATAAGCGAATCCAAAGGCTGTCCATTCGATTGTGGTTTATGCCCACAGCATGAATCCTTCACTGCTTTGGGTATCATAGACGTAACCGAGAGATGCAACCTGAGCTGTCCTATCTGCTTTGCAAAGAGTAACGGGATTAGTGGAGGACATAAAAAAGACCCGGATATAGAAGAAATAAAGGCGATTATAGACAATTTCGCTGCAAATACAAATGCCGCAGGTCTTCAATTCAGTGGCGGCGAACCCACGCTAAGAGAAGACCTGCCTGAACTTATTTCATACGCGAGAAAAAAGTTCGACCATGTGGAAGTGGATACCAACGGTCTAAAAATGGCACAGAGCGAAGAATATTGTAAGGAGATAGAGTCCGCAGGCACAAGTGTTGTTTATCTTCAATTCGATGGTGTAACAGAAACACCTTACGAGAAGCTGAGGGGTCGGAAACTGCTTGAAGTAAAGAAAAAAGCGATACAAAATCATCGAAAAGCAGGTCATAAACCTGCTATCGTTCTCGTGCCTACCATAGTAAAAGGCGTGAACGACGACCAAATTGGCGATATCATACGGTTTGCAATAGAGAATAGTGACATCATAAGGGGAGTGAATTTCCAGCCTGTTTCCTTCTGCGGTAGAACTTCATACACCCCAAATAAGAGGATAACGGTTTCTGAGGTCATTGGTAAGATAGAAGAACAAACGGGGTTTATTCGTACGGATGATTTCTTTCCTCCTTCGCGGCTTAGCGTGCTGCTTGGAACCCTGGGCAAATCGGAGGTGGGATGCCATTTCTCCTGCGGTGCTTTTTCTTATCTCGTGATCGAGAAAAACAGAAAAGCAGGAGAAAAAGTAAAGCCGATAACGAAATACGTGGATATGGAAAGATTAACGGCGGCATATAAAAAAAGGAAAAAGATACCGCTTTTCGCAGCTTTAAGAAGTATCCGTCCAGGTTTTTTAAAAGAACTCTTTATTTGCTTCATAAAAAGCCACAGTTACTGGGACTTAAGTGACCTCCATTTCAACCTTCTGTTCATCGGTTCTATGCATTTTATGGACCCCTATAATTTCGATTTTACCCGTTTAAGGAAATGTGTGATTCACTATGGTTTACCAGATGGCAGAATAGTACCTTTTTGCTCCTATAATAATATACACCGGAAGTGAAAAAATCGAGTCGAAATGAAGGAATGACGGCTGTTTTTCCCGAGCAGTTAAAAGATTGACGAAAACATTGTTGTTTACATGCCCATGTACACGTTATTCGGAATCATGGCTATCAGTCTCAACGTCTCTAAATCATTGGACATTGAAAAAGAGCACATTAACAGCACTTGTAACAACAATGGTAGTATTCGCAGTTATAGGAACAATTGCGGGGCTATTCGCTTTTGCAATCTGGGAAGATTGGAAATTACAACAAGGAGAGGAATTAAATAATAGTGGGGTGGAAGTAACAGATTTTCAATTGATTCTACATGATGATGACGGATGTGACCTAATAGCAAATGTAACGAACAAAAACGATTTTAGCTTAGCTTGGGTAGGGATTCATGTAAATTATACTGAAAACGGGGAAGAAAAAACAGAATGGGATGCTATAAAACACATAAAGCAGAATGAAACAAAAAGGGGGAGGTGGTGGCTTTCTTTATCTTGCAAGCCCGAATACTGCAACGAAGAGCACTATAAGGATTTTAAAATTATGTCAATAAGGGCATACAAATATAAAAATGGGAAGTGATAAAATACCTATTGTAGCTATCCAACAACCGGGATGCCTCGGAATTTATTCCGATGGTGGCGTGGTTGATGCCATGAAAAAATATACTTCCCCGAAGCACTCGTACATCCCCGACCCAACAACAAACAAAAAGGGGGAGAAAAAATTGTATATTGGCATCGCTGCGAAGCATTTTGATCAAACTTTTCTAAAGTTTGTTGCATAAGGAGACATGCTATGCAACTACCCTTGACAAAGAAGGGGAAATTATAGATAGAAGAGAGTTCAAGAACGAGAGAGAAGAATGGGAGAAGTTCGTAGAGGGGATACCCAGAGATTCAAAGGTAGCAATAGAGGCTTGTTCCTACTGGTATCCAGCCGATGGAATGGATAAGAATTGAATAGAGCATGCATTGAAATTCTATCGTAGGTAAGTCTTAGATTTTTTCATAGGTGGGGCTTTGCTTCGTAAAGACCTTCAACCTTTACCTTTATATAGTAGAGAAGACAAATAATAATCAGTGATGAGAATATGAAATACGAGATAAATCTGCCAAATTTACATGAAATCGCAAAACAGCAAATCAAAGACGATTTCATGAAAAGCATCATAGAAGACAGAATGAGAACTCAAAAAATTATAGAGGATCAAGGAATTTCAGTTTTGGCAGTCCTTTTGGCAGAAGTATTAAGTGGAATATTAGAGGAAAAAGATTTGCATGAGACTTTTAACAGAAATAGAGATTGCACCAATGCTTCCAAGAGAGTTAAGGTCATATTATAGCGGTATTTTCAAAATGGACGATAGTTCGGATGTTCCTCATGCAATTTCGGCTTATGTATTGTTACATACGGCAGGCATTTTAGGAATATTGAGGACAAAATAGGGCGTAGAACTCCAAAAAGGGTTTTAAAGGAGATTGAATGATAAAACAATAGTAAATAATAGGTATAGTATAATAGTTAAGTACCGGAAGAAATAATATGGTTGAAATAAAGCCCTTCAAAGCGGTAATCCTGAATCCTGAACTGGAAAACAGAGCTGAGATGGTTTGCCCGGTTTATGATACGATAGACACATCTCAGTACGAGAAATATTCAGCAAAGCGAAACAATGTAATTAGCCTCACGACAAGGAAAGAGGGCGTATCGGAAAACGAATTTGTAGATTATGCAAAGCAGGATCTCAATCGTTTTTTCAACGAGGGGCTTCTAATAGAACGCGAAAAGCGTTCTTTCTACATCTATGGAGTCAGATACAAGTTATCGGAAGAGCTTATGGAACAAATCCCAGAGGAAGATAGAAGAGAGACCTATTTCGCATTTGGATTGGTAGCACAGGTAAAAGTCGAAAAACTCAATGAACACAGCATATTAGGGCATGAAATGACATTTGAGACGAACACACAGGAGCGATACAAGCTGATGAAAGAATGCGGGATGATCTTCTCGCCAATTGTTGCGGAATACAACATGCCAAATCACGATATAAACCGTATTTTCGAGGATTATCTGGGCTTTCGCAGACCGGATTTAAAGATATATGAGCATAGAAAACCAATTGTGGACGTTGAATTAAATGGTGCACGCCACATGCTCTGGGAGGTTTCAGATGAAGAAATCATGGGCAAGATTCAGCACCTGATGAAGAACAAAAGGATCCTTATCCTCGACGGACATCATCGATACACTGCTTCTTATCGCTTGAGTATGGATAAAGAGAAGGGAACGGCATATACATTGATGACGCTCTTAGATGGAGGAGACAGAGCACTATTATTACTTCCCTGGCACCGATGTGTGAAAGGGTGTCACATAGAAGATTTGTGGCAGAAGGTAAAGGAAAATTTTAAAATCGAGAGCTATGAAAAAGATCTGGATGCTATATATTCAAGGCTACGCGAGCATGAACACGGTAATGAATTTGATGTCAGATTGGGCATGTATGACGGAGATAAAGTTTATTTGCTGCGGGCAGATGAGCAAAAGATAAGGGAGCTGGCAGAGGAAAGAGGCGAGCGAGTAGGGTTGGATATAATAAGTTTGCATGAATGGATTATAGGGAAGTCGGAGAATCTTGTTTACGTGTCCAGTTTGAGGGATGCAATTAAAAAGGTGGACAGGGGTGATTACAGGGTTGTATTTTTTTTGAAACCGCTGCGAATAACAGATGTGGAGTACAAGGCTCAGGTAGAAAAGAAAACTTTTCCACAAAAGTCAACTCTATTTCTGCCAAAGGTTGCTGAGGGTATTGTGATGTGCAGAAATCAAATGTAATAAAGAGTGGCGGTTATTTTTTTTCATTTTTTACTCATGCTCCCTTCGCTTCAGGACATACACCTCTATGCTTTTATAGAGGCGAACTTAAACATACCATCATATATAATAATAGTAAAGTAAATAATAAAACGGGAATGAATGTTGGAAGAAAGCTAAAGGAAGCGGGGAAACAATGGGTGAAGGAGGATCCTGAAAAGAGCGATGTATTCTGGCCCACGGCAGAAATGAAGAAAAAAGCTTACTTTAGCGATGAGAAAATATACGTGGAAGCGAGCAAAGACCCTGAAAGTTTCTGGGCAAAACAAGCAAAGGAGTTCATTCATTGGTTTGAGGAGTGGGATGCGGATAAAATAGTAAAATTGGAGCCACCCTATTTCAACTGGTTCGTAGGAAATAAAACAAATTTGTGCTATAACTGCCTTGACCGGCATCTGGAAGAGCACAGGAATAAGGCTGCAATTATTTGGGAGCCTGAGCCCGTGGATGAAGCCCAAAGGGTCTTGACTTACATGGATTTATATAGAGAAGTGAACAAGTTTGCAAACGTTTTAGAAGGTCTGGGAGTAAAGAAAGGGAGTCCTGTAACCATCTGGATGCCGATGATCCCTGAGACTGCAATAGTCGCTCTGGCATGTCAACGGATAGGAGCATGGCATTCCGTCGTTTACACTGCTTTTGCACCCCACGCGGTCCGAGAAAGGATGGAAGATGCAGGGTCAAAAATTCTTATCACGGCGGATGGCTTCTACCGAAGAGGGAAATTGATAGAGCTGAAAAAGCGAATAGATGAAAAAGAGGTTCTGGAGAAAGCCGGTGCAGAGAACTGTGTGGTCGTGAGGCGTGTGAATTGTGAGGTACCAATGAAGGAAGGCAGGGACTACTACTTTGATGAATTGATGAAAGATGCCGAAGCTTATTATGAACCAGCAATAATCACATCAGAAGACTGTTCTTACCTGCTTTACACTTCCGGAACGACAGGCAAACCGAAGGCTGTTATGCATTCCTGCGGTGCTTACAGTGTGGGAGTAGCATTGACAATGAAACTTGTGTTTGATTTGCATCCGCAGGACCTCTTCTGGTCAACGGCAGATATAGGATGGATAACAGGGCATTCTTATGCCCTCTACGGTCCTTTACTCGTGGGAACGACGGTATTATGGTATGAAGGTGCCCCCGACTATCCGAATCCGAGCAGATGGTGGGAGATAATAGAGAAATACGGAGTGACTATATTTTATACAGCACCCACGGCAATAAGAGCGTTAAGAGCTGCGGGCGATAAATGGATCGAAGGATATGACTTCTCCTCCATAAGACTCTTGGCATCAGTCGGTGAGCCAATCGACCCTGACACGTGGAAATGGTTCTTCGAGAAAATAGGACAGCGTCGCTGTCCTCTGGTGGATACATACTGGCAAACAGAGACTGGCGGAATACTCCTGTCCTCACTTCCTGGTATAGGTCCTTTCATTCCTGGCGTCGCAGGTCCTGCACTCCCGGGTGTGCATTGCGATATCCTGGATGCGACTGGTAAGCCAGTGAAAGAAGGGGAATCGGGATATCTCGTTGTAAAACCCCCTTATGCACCTTCTATGCTCAGAGGGATGTACAAGGACCCGGAAAAATATGTGGCAGAGTATTGGAGTGAATACGGCACGGAAATATATTTTGCAGGCGATGGCGGAATAAAAACCAGGATGAAAATAGGAGGTCAGCCACTGATAAAGATTACCGGGCGGATTGATGATATCATGGAGGTCGCGGGACACAGGTTAGGCACTGCTGAGATAGAAGATGCAGTAAGTGACTTGGAGGAAGTTGCAGAAGTTGCAGTGGTGGGGAAGCCTCATGCGATAAAAGGAGAAGTGCCTGCTCTTTTCGTAGTGCTGAAAAGAGGTGTCAAAGTGCCCAAAGAGGAGATGGACAGGAAAATAGTGAAAGTGGTGAGGGAGAAAGTTGGTCCGGTAGCGACTCCTGAAGTCGCTTACTATGTCTCTGAAGTACCAAATACAGAAAGTGGAAAAATAATAAGGCGGTTTCTAAAAGGTCTTGTTCGGAATGAGGTGCTCGGAGACATGACCACCGCACGGAACCCCGAATGTCTAAAAGAGCTCGCAGAGGCTACAAAATATCGAGGACCGCAAAAGATACCGGGGTATAAGGGGGTGAACGAAATAAATAAATAGCTGAAAGGGTTAATTAATATTTATAGAATTGATTTTTTTGCCCCATTAGTTTCTTGGGTTTTATAATAACCTTTTTCTCCCCTTTAATAACGTAGCCCAGTCTGAAGGCATCCACTTTATGCTTTCTTGCAATGTCAATAGCTGCTTCGGCTTCTTGTTCAGGCAATATAACGCAGAATCCAATGCCCATATTAAAAACGAGAAACATTTCCTCATCAGGGACATTGCCAAGTTTTTGTAGTAAAGGGAAAATGGGTTGCGCTTCTGGAAGATATTCAAGGACAAAACCGACATTTGCTTTAACTCTATTTAGATTTAAAAACCCATCACCTGTAATGTGTATCAATGCCTTTATATCTAAATTAGAATTTATCATTTCCATAATTTCTGGAACATAGATATGCGTTGGTTCTAACAGTTCCTCTCCGATGGTTTTTCCTAATTCATCAAAATACTCGTTAATTCCGGTATGCGCGATGTTAAAAAAAATGTGGCGAGCTAAGGATAATCCATTACTATGAATTCCGTTACTACGTAGACCTATAATTATATCGCGCTCTCTAATATTTTGCCCTGCAATTACTTTATCGAGTGAAACTTTACCTATTGCTGTGCCTACTAAGTCGAATTCATGATTTCTTCTTTCTCCTTTGATCATATCTTTTATGATGGCTATTTCGCCACCGGAGATGGATATATTAGCAATTTCCGCACCTTTGGCGAGCCCTTTTCCGATTTCTTCCATCAGATGAGGGTTTGGATCACAAACTGCGATATAATCAAGCATTGAAATAGGTTCTGCGCCAACACAGAGAATATCATTAACGTTCATTGCGATACAGTCGATTCCTATGGTATCGTATTTATCCATCATCTGAGCGATGAGAATTTTTGTTCCCACACCATCAGCAGATACCGCTAATCCTATTCCTTGCCCAAGGTCAATTACATTTGCAAAATAACCTATATTAAGTTTAACCGACCCTATACCTTTTCTAAATGAAAGGCTTTTTTGCACATGGAAGAGCAATCTCTGTAATGCGATCTCCTCTTTTGCTGTATCAACTCCTGCTTCGGTATATGTAACACTTTCTTGCGATTTCATTCTTTTGCCTCTTGTTTATCCAATCTTTTATGGTATGGTATGGTATTTTCGCAACATCACTTCAGCTCTTCAATTAACTCATCCAAATACCTTCTCCATTCCTCATCTTTCATATTCGGAAACGACATGTATGCATTCGGATGGAAGAACCGGCATAGTGTGATTGTCTTCAGCCAGGGTGCGAAATGCTTCAGTGTGGACAGCCCCTGCGAGCCTATGTAATAAAGCACACCCAGGCACACGACGAGGTCGTGCTGCCCTTCCCCTTTTACACCTTTCCAGTCTGCGTCTCTAAGTCTGTCTATTATGTTTATCAGGGGCATATAAGCATCCGGTTGAAAGCCCCTTTCAGAAAATCCTTTTGGCGTGTGTGCGACCGCAACCACGGGTATTCTCCCTCCGTTCGCTATCTCTATCGCATAATCCATCAAACTCTTCCCGTTAAGCTCTGTCTCTAATGCGAGCGAGCCGACAATGAAAAGAGGTCTTTTTGCTCGCTTTATCATCTTCGCAGCGCCGAGAGGCGTCAAAATCTTTGCCTGCTTCGGTCCAGGTATGTTCCCTATCTGCCATGGAGCGTCTTTTAATACCATTTTCAACCTTTCTCCCGCTCACCTCGCTTCCTCACCAACCTTTTCAAATTCGTAGGGTCAAAAGAAGGGTCGTAGCCCCTTATCGGTCCTTCTTTTATCTTCTTCAACTTCCAGTCTATCTCCCATCCTTGCTCATCCTCGAGCTTCTTCAGCAGCTCTTTCCTTTTCGCTATTGGAAGGTCTGTCTCACTTCTAACGAAGAGATGCCAGTCCGGCGGGTATATAGAGAGATACTTCAAACTGAGGTCAATATAATGCGTTAGTTTAATTGAACGTCCGCGGTCAGTATCAGAAGGTCGGAAACAAAGTTTTGCAATCATAGGTAAAGCTTCCTCCACCGTCTCGCAAGGCATCATGAGGTGCTCCGGAGCAGGCTCGAAATATATTTCGGTGCCGTCTCTCGCATCTATCAGCGACCAATCCCCCTTTTTATACGCCCTTCCCAGATAAGCACGCCGGTATTTCGACCCATGAGGACCTACAATCACGGGAACACCAAGTCTATTGAAGCCAGTAGCGATAGAAGCCGCTTTATCTGACATCGCTCCCCACGCTACTCCACACGCACCTACTCTGCTCAGAATGTAATCTGCTATCTCCTCATAGTTTCCCCTCAGGTTCCTTCTTGCGAATATACTCGCTATTTTTATCGCCGCACCGTGTATATGCGCATTAGATACGCAGGAGCCTATATTGAGCACGCCTCCGGCATCGAAAGCGCCATGATGCTTCTCATATAATGTCTTTCCTTCTTCATCTTTCCAGAGCGCAACGTCTATGGATGCGCAACCCGTTAACGTAACTATGTACCGCCGCTCTGCAAACTCTTTCGCTATAAGCCATACATCCTTTGTCCCTTTAGGGTAGTTTCCACAGCCAACCGGAGCAATAACACCCGGAATAGTTCCCAGGACAATAGGAGCACCTACTTCTCTTATCTCGGTGTCCCATACTGGTCCTCTTCCCACTCTTGCTTTCCCTTTCTCCTCCTTTATTCCAGGGTATGCCGCTTTAGTGATCACATCTACAATCGGAATATGTTTCTTGCAAACCTCTTCGCATCTACCGCAACCTACACAAGGGTCAAATAAATCAGAGAGAGGTTCAACAATGCCTTTCACGGCTTCCGCCATCGCTTCTCCTATCTCAAGCCCATTTGGACATGCTCGCGTGCATTCATCACATTGCACACATTCTCCTACCAAGTTCTTGAACTCTTCATCACTTAGAATTATCCTTAGCGTTTTTCTTCTCTTTTTTACCTTCATCGCAGTCTTAACTGCTACTTCTCCCACTCTATCAGGGTCGAGAATGACAACACCCGGAACCTTCTCAGTCGCTAAATCCGCTACTATCTCATCAGGTTCATCGTAAGTTCTATCTTCAAGCCCGTGCAAAGCTTTGTCATTCGTCGCTATAACCGGGGAATGAACTCTTTGAGCAAGTTCTACCACGTCTGCACGAATACACTGCTCGTCAACTACGATGACATCTGCAAGACCAGCCCTTATCACACGAAGTTGTCTGCCCAATGCAGACACTATCTTCGCTCTTTGGTTATACCGAGTCAAATCAAGAGCAGTGCAACATATACCCGCAAGTTCAATTACATCTTCGAGCTCATTCTCCATCATGTAATCGGAGATGTCCGCAGCAGGTGTGACGTTGTGACCTATGACGAGCACGACGGGCTTGTTCGTGTCTATCGTGCCAAATCCGACATCCACTAAATGAACATCCGGACCACCGCCTGCATGGCTGGATGGCATTCCAAAGCACGCAATCTGAACAACATCAGTAGCTTCTTTGCTCAGCGAATCGAGCATTCCGAGATGAAGCGCTTTCGACTCGAAGTCCATGTATGAACTTTCTTGACCAGGATGAAGCGAATCAGCCAATTGCGCTATTTGCTCCTCTATATAATCAAATACCTCCTCATAATCACTTATTGTCTTGGGTCTTATACCACATATCAATCTTGTAAGAGGCGCTTCCACGTTTACCTCAGCCCCAAAATCAATAGGGACCTCCTCTCCATGTTTCTTTATCATTTCTCGTAAGAGGTGCCTTCCATGTGCTTCATGCGCTGAGCATCCTAAGAGGGAGATGAGCAAAAACATTCTCCCCTGCTGAGCATCTATTTTTATTCCACAAGCGCCTTTCTTACCGGCTGTAAGATCACATTTCCCGTACGTACAAAGACAGCACAAGTCGCAGACCGGTGCATAAAAAGGCTTGTAGCGGTTCAAAAGCTTGAAGTCCCAGTTTCGAAGCGTGGCGATGCTTGGCATCGGCGTCGGTCCCATCGGCTCCCATTCTTCTTCTTCCTCTATTATCTTCCCTATGCTTATCCGTATATTTTGCAGGTCGGAGATAGTGAAAACTCCTCCCTTTTTTAGCTCTTCCATCTTTCTTCTTTATCTTTTAATAGGATTTTAATAGGACTCCATATTTAAGGTTTGCTGTTTTGTTCGGCGACTTCCTCTTTAGCTTCAGGGAATTTCTTCGCGTCATGCCGCAAGCGCAGAAGTGTGGTCACTTCGTGACGAGTAGCGGAAGGTTTAACGGAGAAGAAGCAAAAAGTTTTATTTATTACTGGCGGTTGTAATGAGAACAAAAATAATTGAAATGGAAACCATAGAAGAGCAAATAAGAGAATGCAGACGTTGCGAATTATGGAAGACGAGAACAAATCCCGTTGTTGGAGAAGGCACATTAACAGCGAAAGTGATGTTCATAGGTGAAGCCCCGGGTTACTACGAAGATTTAAAAGGCAGACCATTTGTGGGTAAAGCAGGAAAGATGCTCGATGAGTTGTTGCGGTTAGCAGGATTAGAAAGAAGCGAAGTTTATATTGCCAATGTGCTAAAATGCCGACCACCAGGGAATAGAAATCCAAAAGTAGCGGAGATAAAAGCATGCACTCCTTTTCTGGATGCACAAATGGAAATCATTGAACCCGCAGTTATCGCTACACTTGGGAACTTTTCATTGGGTTATATCTTCGATAAATTCTATATAAAGAAGGATAAAATAGGTAAAATACACGGAAAAGTTTTTACGGTAAGCACCGTTCCAGGTATTAAAAAGATAGTACCTTTATATCATCCAGCAGTTGCTACTTACAATCCGGGGATGAAAGAAGTATTGGTTGATGATTTTAAGGTGCTGGCGAAATGTTGTTTATAGTGTGCCTTTTTATAGATTTTTAAATTGAATGATTGAATGAAATCCAAATTGGAAGATATATGGATAATAATAACACCACGAGGAAATGGCTGAAATCGCATCATGATACGCTGTTCCCGTTTTTTCCTTTTCTTAAAAAGAGGAATATTGACTGGCTGTTCGTTAGATTAATGGAAAGGAGAGGCGAAAAGGGGGCATTATATGTTCATATACCCTTCTGCACTGGCAGATGCACTTTCTGCATTCTTACGAGGGAATATCCTTCCGAGACAACGAAATACGTGAAATCGGTTCTGAAAGAAGCGAAAACGTGGAGCGATTACTTTTCACCCGTGGAAACCGTATATGTAGGTGGCGGGACTCCAACATCGCTTTCTTCAGAAGAACTTAAGTTGTTATTTGATGGACTTGGAGAAATATTCCAAATCGAGCGCGATGCAGAAATCAGTGTTGAAACAACGACAAGCGAACTCACGGAAGATAAAATGAACCTGCTTGTGGAATTGGGCGTCAATCGCCTGAGTGTGGGTGTTCAAACGTTTAATCCCGGTTTAAGAAAAGTGCTTGGGAGAAGGCGCGGGGGTAAAGAAGTTATTAAGAAATTAAATAGGGCTCGAGAGGTTTTTCCGCTTCTTACGATCGACGTTTTGTATGATGTCCCCGGGCAAGATAAGAGGGATGTGATTACAGATTTGCAAAAAGCCGTAAAAATAGGGATTGATGGAATCTCTCTTTATCCTTTGATATTCGGTCCCAAAACAGCGATATCCAGACAATTCGAGCCGCCTCCAATCGAAATAGCAAGGGATATTTTTGAAACTGCAAAGTGCTTTCTGGAAGATAACGGGTACAATCACGTAAATATCAATCATTTCTCAAACGGGCGGGATAAATTCCGCTATTCCTCTTATTTCAACAGTTTAGGAAACGTTCTCGGTTTAGGCGCAGGAGCAACGGGCTTTATGACCGATTGCTTTGTGAAGCATAAATCTACAAGTGAAGTATTTGTTTAGCTCATTTCAAACAAAGCTCATTGACGAGCAATTTTTTGAGTTCGTCGTAGACATCTTTTCCCTGTAACCGCCACGTGGCGAAGACGGAAGCGATGTACTGGTAATAT
>Ga0180301_10001535_pt1 | contig 18192 bp, 17 predicted proteins | sample GuaBasSediGuay16_FD_121797 | JGI IMG/M metagenome (GOLD analysis project Ga0180301, IMG submission 121797) | Subseafloor sediment microbial communities from Guaymas Basin, Gulf of California, Mexico - Guay16, Core 4569-2, 12-15 cm | ecosystem: Environmental > Aquatic > Marine > Hydrothermal... | reverse complement strand
TCTGATACCTTCTTTCGAAGAACCAATGGAGAAACCGAAAATTATGTTGAATATTCTTCTAAGTAAAATTCCTTTAACCCTGCCAGTAGCCGATGAAACTACTAGAATACCACATTTTGCCCTGGCTTTTATTATATTTGACCAATCCTCATCCGTTAGTTGAGCTTCAGACCCAGCTCCTCTAACGAATCGCTGAATTTTTTGTAACACATCTTTAATTTCCTTTATTTTCATATAACCGAGCAGATACATCGCGCGATCTACATTTTTAACATTTCTAAGGAAAGAATCTACATCATCAACAAACATGAAATCTACATATCTATACCTTACATCCCCACCCTTAGCTTTTGCAAAAGCCTCCATAATCTCGTTTAGCTTCTTTATTAGAAATTGAGATGTTGTAATCAATATCTTAAAATCTCCCTTCGAAAATCGTTCATCGAATTCCTTACGTTCGCTTTTAGGCATCTGAGAGTAGTATGCTATAGTAAAATTGACTCCTAACTTCTTTTCCCATTCTTTCATTCTCATGTAAATTTGCTTTAATAATGTCTTTGTAGGAAGAATAATATATGACGTATATCCCTTCTTGATAGCAAGGTAAAGCGCCATAACCGTACCAAAAACGGTCTTTCCTACACCAGTTGGGGCAATTATTGCGAAGCTTTGGCCTGATAAAACTCTTCTTCCCCATACTCTTTGAGCACTCCATGGATCCGAACCAACAATCTTTCTGAAAAATTTTGCGAAGTCTTCAAGTTCTGATTCGATCTCATAAGCATGCTTAAATCGCTTTAAAGTCTTATTTCTCTCTAGGAACTTACCTAATCTTATCTGAGGATTTTTTGATTTAATGCTCTTCTCCCATTCTCTAAGTTTTCTTGTAGGAAGGCATTCAGTACATGCTAGTTGTTCCTCAAGTCTTGAGCTTGGAACTTTCCACATACAATTAGGACATAACCTATCATATACAGCAAGTACATCCCATCGATCAATTTCGCTCTCTATGTCCCTAAACATCCTCATTAGAGCAATGTCAGCTCCAATGATTTCCCATTCTGATTTATCATTACCATTTGCCAAGAGTAATACACCATCAACATGAATTCATTTTAATATCCCAATACAAAAGAACAGACAAGTGACCATTTATAAATTAACTTGAAAATTAGACGGGAGACATTGTGGTATCACAATTTCACGAATGTTTTAACATTTCATTTTTAAAATAAATCAAAAAGCTTTCGCCATATGCTACGCTTGTCTCCACGATATGTTTGTGTAATTCCAGGAAGGAGAGGAATAGATTTTAACTTTTTCTCAGGAATACCATAAATCCTCACAATTTGCAACTTTGATCCGCACTTCTTACAGGTCTCATCTAAAATTTTTCCAACATAATCCCCAGGACTCCATTCCCTCTCCTCAGTGAAATCACAGGAAGAATTCGTGCATGCTACTAAGATTTTAAGCGAGTAGTTTCCACCACCTAATTTCTTTAAATCCCTTGCAATGTTGAGAAAACGAACCCCTTGCGCTGAGAATACCATGCCTAGAATGAGGATAAAGAACACTATCCAATAGGTATTATAATCGGTCTTTAAGCCTAAAATAAATATGGAGAAAAATCCAAGAATCACAATAAGAAAACCTATTAAAAAAGCAATTAAGCTTCTCAAAAAATTGAGTCTTCTAAGCTCAATAATCCTCTTTAGCTCATCTTCAGCAACTAAAGAAACAATTTTCTCTAGCTCATCACTCAATAAACACACCAGAAGTTATGGTTGATGGGGCCGGCGGGATTTGAACCCGCGACCACCGGAGCCCAATTCCGGCATCCTTCCTAGCTAGACTACGGCCCCATGATGATAGCTAACAAGAAAAATTGTTTCTAGGAATGTTTAAAAGATTAACTTTTCCCATCGCCTCAGCATAAAAGGTAAGCTAAATAATCTTTATAGTAAAATTAGCTGTACAATTAGAAAGAGTTAGATGAGAGGCTTTATTTGAGTGCCCCGGGCGGGATTTGAACCCGCGTCGCGGGCTTGAAAGGCCCGCATGCTTGACCGGGCTACACCACCGGGGCAATTCTCTAGTCGGCTTTCTGGTGCCCCGGGCGGGATTTGAACCCGCGTCGCGGACTTGAGAGGCCCGCATGCTTGACCGGGCTACACCACCGGGGCACGAACAATTAAAAAGCGGGCCGGGCGGGAATCGAACCCGCGTCCCGGGCTTGACAGGCCCGTATGCTAACCACTACACTACCGGCCCTTTTGTTTCTAAGTAATGGATTTTAAGGTTGAAATACGTTCTTTTTAAATTTATCTCCAATAATTCTCTCTAACCAGGTAAAATGCAACTATCAGAGCTTATTACTTTTCACTTAACAGTAATATGTGTTAACTTATTAGAGCCTTATGATAAGTAATCATTGAATGCAATACAAAGCAACTAAAGAATGTTAAGAGAGGAAAAATTTAATCTTGTTCATCCAGTATAAATTTTAAAAAGCCGAGTGTCGTTTTAGTGTATATTACTTCATTAGGAATAGAACTTTTTCAAGTGAAGGGGCCGTAGTCTAGTGGCTATGACGTCCGGCTTACAACCGGAAGGTCGGCGGTTCGAGTCCGCCCGGCCCCACCAATCTTCTAATATTTACGCGCCGGTGGTCTAGCGGCAGGATGCCGGCCTCCCAAGCCGGTGGCGCGGGTTCGAATCCCGCCCGGCGCACCAAAAATTTTGGTGTTCTTAATGCTTCATGATTACTTTCAGCTTGAGGGAGATATTCTATTACTTCCTGCCAGAGTTGTATATATTAAATCTATTAGGGCTCTTGTTCTTGCTGATGTTCATATTGGTATTGAGTTTTCTGCTGCTGTAAAAGGTGTTTTCCTTCCAAGTGTTCAATATAGTGAAATAAAGGATTTGCTTAATGATCTTCTAATTGAATATCATCCTGATAAACTCATTATTGTTGGTGATTTTAAGCATGAATTTTCTAGGAAAACTACCCAAGAACTGAGGGAAATAGTTGATATGCTTGAATTTATAGAATCGTTCGGCATCGACTTTGTGCTTGTAAGGGGGAATCATGATAATTTCTTGAGGGGTTTCTTAGACGATTTTAAGGTGACTTTTGTTGAACCTTTCTATTCTGAGGGTAAATATACTTTTATTCACGGCCATCAAGACATTCCGCTTGATGATATTCCTGGTGATTTCATAATAATGGGTCATGAACATCCAAGCATTCTTTTAGTTGATGACGTTGGTGCTAAGGCAAAAGTCCCAGTGTTTTTATTTGGAGAATTCAAAGACAAGAGAATACTTGTTTTACCGGCATTTTCTCCTCTAGCTCCTGGTTCTGAAATTAATGTTCTTAGAAGGGAAGATTTGCTTTCACCGATACTTCGTAATATTCCTCTTGACCGTTTTCGTATTTATCCAGCTCTTAGCAAGGGTTTGCTTCCTCCAATTGAATTAAAGGATGCAAGACTTGTGATTATATAAGGGTTCTACTACTTTATGACGCATCAGTGTTCCTTTTTACTAATTCGCTTTCGCATTCTCTCGTACATTTCAATAATCCATTTTTCTCTATCCTGCATTGTTAGAATATCTGATTGCGCTGCTAATATTATATTATGCGCAAAAGGTGATGGTATTGTTATATCCTCCTTTTTTGCTTCTATTACCTTTATTTCACCTCTCTTTATTCGGTTCAAGACTTCTTTAGCATGTTCAATATCCATATAATCCTCTAGGATTTCGCGTATTGTTTCTTTTATGACTGGGAAATCCATTCCTACATGTCTTATCAAAAGCTCAGCCTTTATCTTTCTTCTTTCAACAGATATCACTTTCCCTTTATATGCTCTTAAGATCATAAAACTCCTAACTGCACAGTGTCTAAATTTATTGAGGAATAGTTCTGTTCCTTTTATTGCTTCTATCAGAATTTGCCTTAAATTACTTTTGAGAGCCGCTTTAATAATTTCCTTTCCATCAGCAATTACGCCCTTAGGAAATGTTAACATGAAACCATCATCTGTTATTCCTATACCTACGTTAACTTGCAGCATGTTCGAAGCTAGGAAGGCAAAGGCCCTAGATAAAGCATCATTAACTTTTCTACCGTAAGGAGCATGATATATTATGGAAAACTTCCCAAGCTCATCCTGATAATATTCGATTATGAGTTTCTTGTGTGAAGGTATTATTCCCAAAAATTCTAGTTGATCTTCAAAATATCGAATTAGGTTTTCTACAGCATAATCGTTCATTCTAAATTCTTTCTTTAACCATTCCCGAGCTGCATCCTCTCCTTCTTCTTTTAGAATTTTTTCAAGAGCTTCTCTAAAGTGCCCAACCCCTATGGATAAATCCCAACTTCTTGGAAGCATTTCACCTATCCAGGACGGTACTGTGGGCTTCTCTTGCTCTGCTTCAGTAACAAATACATTATTTCCCTTAATTTTCAAAACCTTATACTTCTTACCGCCAAGAACAAAAACATCTCCAGGAATCAATCTCTCAACGAAAGGCTCAGAGAGCCTTCCTATCCATTTTTTCCTACCATTTACTTTCATAATTACATCATAATCGGCCTCTTCTGGAATTGTACCAATGTTCAAAAAATAAATCATTCTAGCGTTCCTTTTTCTTCCAAAAACGCCTTCTTTCTCATCAAACCATAACTTTCTGTAAACCCCTCTATACTCTAAGTCAACATAATAACCGCCAAGATATCTCATAACAGAAATGAAGTCATCCCAGCTGAGTGTATGGAAGTTGTATGATCGCCTTACAACCCTATAAGCTTCCTCCACCTTCCATTTTCTTTCAAGACTCATTCCTACAAGATGCTGAGCTAGAACATCTAGAGGGTTTTTAGGTATTCTAATTCGGTCTATTTTCCCCTCATAAGCATACTTTACAAGAACAACATCTTCAACTAAGTCATCCTCGTCTAAGGCAATTAATCTACCTCTTGATATCTTATGGAGTGCATGACCTGCTCTTCCGATTCTTTGAAGTCCTTTAGCAACGCTCTTAGGAGAACCTATTTGAACTACTAGATCGATGTATCCTATATCAATGCCTAATTCTAGACTAGTGCTCGTAACTACCGCTTTTAACTCTCCCTTCTTTAATTTTTCTTCGACATCTAGCCTTATATCCCTACTCAGAGAGCTATGATGTGTTCCTAGCAAATCCGCGTATTTTTCCCCTAAAATCTCTGAAAGTTTATGAGCAACTCTCTCAGCTCCTGAGCGAGTATTCGTAAAGATTAATATCGTCCTATACCTCTTCAAATACATCTTAATTAAGTCATACATCCTCTTAGTAGCTAATTCTTTATTCCTCAAATCCTTAGTAGGAGCTATCACCTTTAGATCGAGCGCCTTTATCATGGGAATTTTTATTATATAGCATCCTCTTAATTTACCATCATCATTAAAACCAACTAACCATTTTGCAATTTCTTCCACAGGAGCTTGAGTCGCTGAGAGCCCTATCCTAGTAAAGTTTCCCGCTAATTCAACTAGCCTTTCAAGTGTTAAGGATAGATGAGCACCTCTCTTATTACTGCTGAGCTCGTGAACCTCATCCACTATGACCCATTGAACGGTCTCTAAAAAACGTCTAAATTTTGGGGCGTTTAAGACAATACTTAGAGATTCTGGTGTTGTTATTAGAATGTGTGGAGGTTTCTTAAGCATCTTTGATCTTTCACTTTGTGGAGTGTCTCCCGTTCTCACAGCAACCCTTATCTCAGGCGGATCTTTACCTAATTTTTCTATCTCTTTCTTAATTCCTTCCAGAGGAACAAGAAGATTTCTCCTAATGTCATTCGATAAGGCTCTGAGTGGTGAAATATATACAGCATAAATTGTATCTTCTAAGGAATTATCAATTGCTAGTTTGAATAGTTCATCAATTATAGATAAGAAAGCAGCTAAGGTTTTTCCAGTACCAGTAGGAGAAAAAACTAAAATGTTCTTCTTTTGCTTGACAAGAGGAATCGCATACCTCTGAGGAAGAGTAAATTTCTCAAATGTTCTCTTGAACCAGGAGACAACAAATGGTTGTAAAATTTTAAATATCTCTTGGTCTGTAGGAGGTTCCCAAGACACTATTTTAATGCTATCTTCCATTTTTTCACCAAAAGAGTCAACATTTTTTATTGTCTTCCTTGCAATTGAAGTAAAAATAATTCCAGTAGAAAGAGTATGTGAAGTTTACCGTTTTATTTATAGTTATTGGTGAGAGACATGTCAACAATCCAAAATAAAAAACAAAGGGCCATAAAGGTTTATGTGGAGACAACAGGTTGCGCTGTGAACAGAGCATATGGAGAATATCTGCTTGGCTTATTAAAAGCTAGAGGATATGAAATTGTAAATTCTCCAGCTGAAGCTGATGTTATTATCTATAACGGTTGCGCCATAAAAAAGCCTACAGAAGATAGAGCTAGAAGTCGCTTAGCAGAGTTAAGGGAAATATCCTTAAGAAAAGGTTCAAAATTAATAGTAGCAGGGTGTTTAGCTCAAGCTGTTCATAAGAGAGTTAAAAAGGTTGTTCCTGAAGCCTCATTAATCGGTGTTTATCATATTTATGATATACCCGATTTATTACCCGAAATAATTGAGGGCAAACAAATAGAATTGCGTTCGTTTAAGCATATAATCCCCCACGGCTTTCCAAGAATTCTTGAAAGTAAGTTAATAGCTACCGTACCAATTGCACAGGGTTGTCTCGGCGAATGTACTTTTTGTATTGATAGGCTAATTTGGGGGCGCCTTAGGTCATTTCCTCTTGATAGAATAATCGAGGAAATTAAGAAATTAGTTAAGCTTGGTGTGAAAGAGATTAGATTATCTGGTCAAGATACAGGGCCTTATGGATGGGATTTAGGAATTACTCTAGCCGACCTACTTGAGAGTATAAGTAGCATAGAAGGTGATTTCAGAATAAGGATTGGTATGGCGTCTCCTGATACTTTTATGCGAATTGTTGACGATGTACTCGATGTTATGAAAAAAGATAGGAGATTTTACAGATATTTACACCTTCCCGTTCAATCGGGATCCAATAGGATTCTCAAACTAATGAAGAGGAAATATACTGCAGAGGAATTCATAGAACTTGTTGATTACATTAGAAAGAAATTAGGGGAAGATACTACGATAGCTACAGATATTATTGTAGCATTTCCAACAGAAACAGAGGAGGATCATCAAAAAACAATTGAACTTCTTGAAAGAGTGAAGCCAGATATAGTTAACATCTCAAGATATGGTGATAGGCCAGGAATACCTGCATCCAAAATTTATCCTAAAGTGCATAGCGGAGTCGCCAAAAGAAGGACAGTCGAGATTGCAAACATCGTTATGAGGATTTCTTATGAGAAAAACAAGAGGTATCTAAATAGGATGCTTGAGGTACTATTCCTTGAGCAATCAGATTCAAGAATACTTGGTAGAACATATAATTATAGGATTGTATCAGTGGAAGCACCCAATGAGATTTTAGGCAAAACATGTAAAGTTATTATCAAAGACGTAACCTGGAAAACACTTTATGGAGATCTTATTAAAGTTTGAACCAAGAAAATACATAGTAGCGAATTAATCCGTCACCTTCTACTGATGCAATAACCCATTGTTTCCTGACTGAATTAGCCAATCTTCCTGCTCTAATAAGATCTATACCAGTGAGCCTTTGATTTTTGGAGAATACCGTGACTAGGAAGGGAGCATGATCTATTCCTGGACCATAGATATATACTGCAAAATCACTTCCGAATTTCATACCTGGCCTTACAACATAGCCCCTCTCTCTTAAATCCTTGTAGACAATATACTTGTATTCGAAGTCTTCAATCTTGCTCTTAGCTATTTCCCATAACTTCTCTATAGCTTTATTTCTATCAATGTTTTTAAATGTCAAAGCTCCTTTTTCAAGCAAATATAATGCTTCATAATAAGAGAGTATGTAGGGAACGCGATACTCAATATCTAACTTTGGCTTTCTCACACCCATAGGATTGCCGAAGAACGCTATTAGATATAGCTCTTTACCTCTCTTATAATCTGTAATTAGAGGTACCTCTCCAACAAGCATAGCTTCTATAGGATTCTCTCTAAGCTTCTCTAATTTCTCCTCTCTCTCCTTTTTAAGCTTCTCTAGAGTATTCATCATCATCAACTTAAGCAAATTTTATAAGCTATAAACCTAAATTATCGTGAAAGTTATAAATAGAGGGCATCCTTACTTTAGTCAATAAATTTAGACGCGGGGGTTCCCGAGAGGTCAAAGGGGCCAGACTGAGGCTCTGGTGGCGTAGGCCTGCGCGGGTTCGAATCCCGCCCCCCGCACTAAACTATTGGGGATGTCTTCTTTGAAGATAATAGAGTTTGATGAGCGCCGAAATCTTCTTACTCTTCGAATTGATACTGTTGATGACCTCTATGTGCTATTTCATTTTATTAGGCCAGGAGATCTTGTAACCGCTAAAACAACCAGAAAGATTAGGGTGGGAGAGAAGGAAGCTATAAGAAAAGCTATGGAGCTTACTATTGAGGTAACGAAAGTTGGTTTTCATGAATTTTCTGAGAGATTAAGAATTTCAGGAATAATAAGAGAAGGTCCAGAGGATCTTGTCTCTCTGGGCTCCCATCACACTATCAATATTAAAGTTGGAAGCATCTTAACTATAATAAGACCATCAGGTTTTTCTAAAATTGATCTAGAGCCCCTTAAAGAAGCTGAGAAACTTTCCGCAACCAAGCCTCTCATTCTTATAGCTATCGAAGAGGGAGAGGCTACAATAGGAATTCTTACATCATATGGCCTTCAAATATACACTAACATTTACAAAAATATAAGCAAAGGTTCCTCTGAATATGAATCTCTACTTAAAGCATTTTTCTCCGAAGTTCTTAATGTTATTAAGGATCTCATTGCTAGATTCGGTCCTGCCGCATTGATTATAGCAGGCCCTGGATTCACAAAGGAGAATTTTATCGAATATCTTAAAAGAAATATTAAAAAGGATATACCCATCATCATGGACTCTGTTACAAGCGGAACTGAAGCAGGGGTTCATGAGATTATAAGAAGAGGTTTGCCAGAAAAAGTCATTCAGAAGCAAAAAGTATCTTACGAATCAAGAAACATAGAGGAACTTCTTTATCACATTTCCAAGAAGGATAATCTTGCTGTTTATGGATTAAATGATGTCGAAAAAGCTGTTGAATGGGGTTTAGCTAAAAAACTACTGATATCGATGAGCTTATTAAACACTCTTGACTCGAATTTAAGGAATAAAATCCTTTCTATAATCGAAAATGCAAAGAAGACTAAAACAGAGGTAATATTCATTAGTACGATTCATCCTCTCGGAAAACAGTTCGCTAAATTTGGAGGAATTGCTGCTATCCTTAGATACCCTTACACAGGTGAGTTTAAATGACTAAATTACAAGTTGCTTTAGATTTTTTCTCTCTCGAAGACGCTGTTAAAATTGCTAAAATGGTTGCTGAAGCTGGTGCTGATATACTTGAGATAGGTACTCCTCTAATCCATATGGAGGGCCTAAAGAAATCTATTAGAGAGATAAAGAAAATCGCTTCTGATTTTGGACAAGAGGTTCTGGTTGACTTAAAATTAGCAGATGTCGGTTATGAAACAGCAAAAAAAGCATTCTCTTTAGGTGCTGATGCTATAACAGTACTCGCAGCCGTAGATGATAATACTATTTTAGGTACTTTAAAAGCAAAAGAGGAATTCGGTGGAAAAGTTATGGCTGATTTGATTTTATCGAGAGATCTTAAGAATGACGTAGATAGAGTTATTAACCTTGGCGTAGATTATGTTTTGATTCATTTGGGAATTGATGTTCAAAGGAAAATCGATATTGTAAGCTATATTAATAGCCTTGGAGTTAGCATACCATCAGAAAAATTAGCAGTTGCGGGAGGAATCACTCTAGACAAATTGGATAAATTTGCCGAACTAAAACCAGCTATTATTATTGTTGGGAGAGCAATCACTAGGAGCGAAAATCCCTATCTAACAACTAAAAAGTTTCTTCAACGCTTGGACCTCTTAAAGCTACGACCTTAGCTGCTAAGACTTCTGCTGTTTCTAGATCTCTTATCCTATATTCAATTATTTTACGTCCCTTTGCTCTTCTGGATTCCAAGAAGCCCTCCCTTTCCATCCTTCGAAGATATGTAGAGCAAGTTGATGTCTCAATTTCCTCGTTATATATCTCCTCATAAACATCCTTAGCATCGAGACTTGTAAACCACTCTCCTGTCTTAAACATCACAGAGATAGCTTTCTTTAAGCGTGAGTATGTTGTTTCCTCAGTATTCATCCTCTTTCGAGATTTTCTTTCATTTCTGTTAGTTTCACTTGTAGCAAAAGGTGCGATTAGTTTTTGTATTAATTTTAGCTGCTCTTCAGATACATCAGAACCCACTTCAATTTCAAGCTCAAGATCTCCCTTTTTGAGCCTAAGTTTTATTCCTGTTGATTTTGTTGGCATAGTTGACACAATAGGCAATATTGTTAGATTATTTTTAGCGATAGTGTTGGCAGTATATTAAATATGGTTAACATCTGAGAATTACCTGTGAAGCAGCAGACCCCTCTAGTTCAAGTGGAGGGAGTTAATATAATGCTATATCACTAAGAATCAAAAAACAACAATACAACATAATTTATTGGTAATTGGGAATTATTTAGCTATTCTTCCAGTTGAAATGAGGGGGCGTCTAAATAGTCACTAACTGTATATCAGGTTATTAACCTGAGAATTCATTAGGAGTAATACTGCCGTAAGAGACCCCTCAGTTCAAGTGGAACTCAGAATTTTGGCTTTTTCTACAGGTAATAACATGTGAAAATTGTGAATTAACGTTTTCTTCACTTGAAAAATGCAAAATGAGTGTTTTAAACTGTAAAAACGTCATTTTACAAAGATTGAGTATTACGATATGATTAACCTCATTTCAAGTGGAATTGAGTAGAAAAACATCCTTATTAAAAACTAGAAATAGATTGGTGCGGGGGGCGGGATTCGAACCCGCGAAGGCCTGCGCCACCGGATCTTGAGTCCGGGCCGTTATTGAGGCTGTCCGGCCCCTTTGACCAGCTCGGGAACCCCCGCGATTTCGACAATCTTATCTATGTATTTCATAATCATGTTTAGTAACTACTCTTAAAGGTTTCGTCCAATGAAAGTGGTTTTGAAGATAGGTGGTTCAATTCTTTTGCCATCACCCAGTGTTAATAATGAAGTATTTAAAAGATGGAAAGAAGCTATTACAAAAATTTCTAATCAAGTTGAAAAAATGGCTGTAGTTGTAGGAGGCGGGAGGATTGCAAGGGAGTACATACATGCAGCAGACTTCGCATCATCTTATGAAAAAGATTTGCTTGGCATTTCAATAACAAGAGTAAATGCGTATCTCCTAATGCTTTACCTTAAGTATAGCAATCTCGATGTTGCTTTTGATATTCCTACAAATCCTGAGGATGTTAGAAAACTCTTACAAGATAGAAAACTTGTAGTTTTGGGAGGATACTTACCTGGAAATTCAACAGCCGGTGTGGCTGCTTTAACTGCGGAAGCAATATCTGCAGACCTACTATTAGTGGCCACGAATGTTCCAGGTATCTTTGAGGATGATCCAAGGATTAACCCTAATGCTAGAAAGCTAAAGAAGGTTCATATAAGCAAGTTGATACAAATGCTTAGCGTGGAAAAAAGCGTCGCTGGAACATACTTTTTACTAGATTTACTTGCTCTTAAAGTGCTTGAAAGATCTAAGATTCCAACAATTGTATTTGATGGTCGAAATCCTGAGAATGCTGTTAATGTTCTGGTAAGTTATATGACAAAAGACTATGAATCAATATTCAAATATGGCTCCTTAATAACTTTCTGAGTCGAAGAATAACTCATTGATTTTAGTCTGAGATAAAAATCAAGCAAGTGTTTAACAATTTCATTATCCTTGTTTAAGGAGAACACTTTTGCTTTATCAGTACTGATAACTTTAATGAGACCTAGATTCTCTAGATAAGATACTCTTGCAGAAACTGATGAGGGCGATACATTTAGCTTCTTTGCCATCTTATTAATCGTAAAATATTCACCTGGATTTGAAAGAAGCTCTTCTAAGATTCTTACTTGTACTGGAGTTCTGAATAACTCATATAAAGAAATTTCCATCCAAAACACCAATAGGTATAATAAATTGGGGTGTCTAATAAGATGGATACTATACCGAGACTTAACCTAGATAAAATTTTTTTCAGAAATTGTAAATATGAAGATATCCCTCAAGTTATGGCTGTGAACAGGAAAGTACTTCCAGAAAATTATTCAAGAAGCACATTTTTAGCAATGTATAATCTTTATAAAGACATCTTCTTTGTGGCGATAGACGAAAGTAATGGAAACGTTATCGGATACATAATGAATAAGCTAGATGTTACAAAATCCTTTTTTGATGACTCTAAAATAATTACTAAGGGTCATATCTTCTCCATAGGAGTTTTGCCAGAATATCGCAGAAGAGGAATAGCCTCAGCATTGCTTTCTTTAGGAGTTATATCGATGGTAAAAAGGAGAAATGCTAAGGAAATTTTCCTTGAGGTTAGAGTGAGTAATAAGCCAGCAATAAATCTATATAAAAAGTTCGGAATGAGAATTTTTGAAGAAGTTCCTTATTATTATCAAGATGGTGAAAGTGCATATTTAATGGTTGCAAGAGCAGAAGATATGCTGCCTATTGTAGAGAAAATAGTTCAAGAACTTAAAGAAAAAGGAAAATACCAGAATGGTGTGATTTGAAATGGAGCCTAAAAGAATTGTAGTTATTGATAGGGATAGATGTAGGCCAAAGAAATGTAATTATGTTTGTATGAGAGTATGTCCACCCCAGAGATCTGGAGTCGAAGTTTTTATTATTGACGAGGAAACAAAATTTCCAATTATAGATGAATCCTTATGTATTGGTTGTGGGATCTGTGTAAAATATTGTCCATTTCATGCTTTAACGATAGTCAATTTACCCACACCTGTTGAGGAAGAAATAGTTCATAGATACGGTCCTAACGCCTTCTCATTATACAGATTACCTATTCCAGTTGAGGGAAAAGTAGTTGGTCTTCTTGGGCAGAATGGAACAGGAAAAACTACTAGTTTGAAAATCTTGTCAGGTTTATTAAAGCCAAATTTGGGGAGATACAATGATCCTCCAGATTGGGATGAAATAATAGAGAAATTCAAAGGTTCAATGCTTCACGAGTATTTTGAAAAGTTAAGGGCTGGCGATATTAAAACAGTATATAAACCACAGTATGTGGATGTAATTCCTAAGATTGTGAAGGGAGATGTCAAATCAGTTCTTAAAAAGTACGATGAAAAGGGAATCTCTGATGAGCTAATTACAGAATTAAAAATGGAGAATTTCCTCAATAGACAGATTAAGGAGCTAAGCGGAGGAGAGCTTCAAAAATTAGCAATCGCTGTTGCTATAGAGAGGGAAGGAGACATCTATTTATTTGATGAACCTTCATCATATCTCGATGTTCTTGAGAGAATGAGGATAGCGAAAGTGATTAGGAGGTTAGCAGAAAAGGAAAAGAAGTATGTACTAGTCGCGGAACATGATTTAGCAATTCTAGATTATATAAGCGACACTATCTCAATTTATTACGGAGAACCAGGAGCGTTTGGAATAGTTTCGCATCCTAAGGGTGTTAGAGAGGGCATAAATATATTCTTAGACGGATATATTCCTGACGAAAATGTTAGGTTCCGTGAAACCCCTATCAAATTTAAGATATACGCTCCTCAAGATGTCTCTGGAGAGAAAGAGCTTTTAGTAAAATATCCTTCCTTCACTAAAACGTTAGACTCATTTAAATTAGAAGTAGAAGGAGGAGAAATAAGAAAGGGAGAGGTTATAGGAATTCTTGGACCAAATGGAATTGGAAAAACGACATTCATTAAAGTTTTAGCAGGAATATTCAAGCCCGATCAAGATGTGAAATTTGAGGGTGTTGAGAAAATTGAGATTTCGTATAAGCCACAATATTTAATGGAATTTGTCGGAGAAGATGATTGGATGACTGTAAGCGAAAAAATTGAGAGTGTAAGAAAAGGAGCGCTTTCAGACAAATGGTTTAGGACTTATGTAGTTAGCCCCTTAAAGTTAGAAAAACTCTTCGATCAACAATTAGGCGATTTGAGCGGAGGAGAACTTCAAAAAGTAGCTATAGCAACCGCATTAGCAAAAAAAGCAGATTTGTATCTCCTGGACGAGCCTAGTGCTTATATATCAGCCGAGGATAGATTTTGGATTGCTAAGGTAATAAGGAGCATAGTTGAGTCTTCTGATGCCACTGTTGTCGTAGTAGAACATGATATTCTTGTAGCTGATTATATGACAGATAGACTTCTTATCTTTGAAGGCGAACCTGGAATTCATGGAGTTGCAAGAGGTCCATTTAATAAATTGGAAGGAATGAATAGATTTCTAGAAAAACTAGGGATTACATTTAGGAGAGATAAAACTAGCGGCAGACCTAGAATTAATAAGCCAGGAAGTAAATTAGACATACAACAGAAGAGGATGAGGCAATATTATTATGTAGCATGATATTATTTGATTAACATCATTCATATCCTAAAATCTCCCATACTGTTGGAGAATCCTCAACATAGAATTCTTGAAGATCTTTAACAATCATTACAAGTCTTCCTGTATCCGGATGTATTGAACCGGGTATCCTAAGCAACCTATTTAAATCCATAGTAACTTGTTTATCTATTCTCGGGAGTCTTTCTATAACATATTTAAATCGTTTTTTAAGAAGCTGTAAATCTTCTTTCCCTAATATTATTCTTGAAATCCTTAATAAGTAGCTCATTGGAAGTCTCTCCTCTTCAGGAATTTCTGGGGAGATGTATAAAGCTATAGCCTCTCGAACCTCCTTATCAAAAGTTAAAGTATGTGGATCTGATATCCAAGCATGAAAACCTCTCCTTCCTGAGAAAACCCACGTTATTTTCTCAAATCCAAAATCCTCTCTAAGAGTCTCATCTACTATTAAAGCAGCATTAACTATTAATGGCCAACACTTTTTACAAACATGATCTTTGCCTTTACCACAAGTTCTTATGTCATCATAATCAGTGATATCCAAATCAAAAATAAGCTCATGGCCAAGCCATTTTAGTTTTGTTATAGAAGTTTTAGGATTTGGAGGTGGATTATAAAGTCCTCCTATATGTGCACTAACAATCCTTCTTCTAATCATAAAATCCCTCATATCTGCGGGTGTTTTAAAAGATAAATTTCTGATAAAATGAGTTTCCTTATCATCTTGAGAAGGAACAATAAATCCAAACTCTCTATGAGGGAAAGTTTTAGGGTCAATCACTCTAAATAATGCAGAAAAAGAGAACTTTTTGCGGTAAAATTCGTTTAAGATATCAGGAGTAGGTGGCCCTCTTACTTTAAACATTTTAGGTTACACACCTAAAACAATTTTTCTAGTATTTTTTGGCCTAAGCTTAACAAGCATCGTACTATTACATCTTGGACAGATGAGGACACCAAGTGATTCGAGTGCTCTGACATTTTCATCAGCTAAACTGAATACATAACCACAATTTATGCACATGTAAAAAGATCTGGCACCTTTTGGCAATTCTCTTGGCTCAATAATCATTCTTATCACCAAAAAAGGTAAGAAAAAACAATCTCACTATTTTATAAATTTAAACTTTAACTTTGATGAAATTCGTGAAGATGTATTTTTAAAGGAGATGCATAACTGTAAGTATGAAAACAACTATGCTATATAAGAGAAGCCCAAGAATTAAACTTCCAAAAGCGGTTTTAACTCTAGAGGCATATCTCTCAGAACCTTTGAAGAAGCCCATTACCCAAATTGTTGTGTAAAGGGCTCCTAAAACGCTAACTTCAACAGCTACTAAGGAGGATGGCGCAATTACAAGAGAGAGAACACCAAAGATTATTAATAGTATCTTATAAGAAATCAAGTAAACTAGGGAAAATATGAAGGTTAATGCATATTCTTGGCCACCCATTTTTGTGAAATAAACTCTAGAGGATACTATTATGAACGAGACAGTAAGCATTAGTAAAAGAATTAGGTCCAAAATACTTAACACACTATATCCCTCCCAATTCTCTTATTTTTTTCTTTACATATATCGTGGCGAATAGATATAAAAGATAGAGGGTGAGAGCAAACAGACCTATTGGAATCGCATGGACTATCAAATTAATTATTATATTCTCTCTAGGAAGGCCTAACAAGAAGATTGCTAATAAGGGTATCACAAAAGTTAGAAGACTCCAAACAAATATTATAAGGAGATAAAGGAAAGGAAATTTCATTTTTTATTCACCAACTATAATTTTGGCATCAAGAACTACCACACCTTTAGTGAAGACTCTTACTGGGTTAAGATCAAGTTCGAGAATTTCTGGATGCTCGCTCATTACATTTGAGACTCTTACAATGAGCTTTTTCAAACTTTCAATATCACCTTTTGGTAACCCTCTATATCCCGATAAAATCACATAACCCTTTGTCTCCTTCAACATCTCTTCGGCTTCTATTTCGTCGATGGGCGCTAATCTAAATGAAGTATCTTCAAAGAGTTCTACATAGATTCCGCCTAGACCTCCAAACATAACAACAGGTCCAAATACTGGATCACGGAGACCTCCAATTATCACTTCATAACCTCCTTCAATCATCTGTTCAAGAAGAACTCCATCAATTTTTGCGTTTGGTGCATGTTTCTTTACGTTTTCCATTATAGTATCCCATGCTTTTAGTGCCTCTTCTTCGCTTTTTATATTGAGAATAACGCCACCAACATCCGTTTTATGAATAATGTCAGGAGATAATATTTTCATAACTAAAGGAAAACCAACTTCTTTTGCTTTATCTACAACCTCCTCTTTACTTTTAGCAATAGCTCTTTTAGGGAAGGGAACACCATATTTTTCAAGAAGATTTTTAGCTTCAAGTTCTGTTAAAGCTCTTCTTTTCATTTTCTTCGCCGTTTTCTATTCTAGAATTGTTAGATAATCTTTCCAATAACAATACTCAAGACGAATTTTTAAGTCTTATCTGCGAGATTATCAAAATTCGCAGAAGTATTAAGAATAACAAATAAAATGACCATTAAGTTAATTTTGATAAAGGGAGGTGTTATAAAATGTCAGGATTATCTATTAAAAAGATAGATCCTAAAGCCCTTCCAACAATGGAGGAAGTTTCAAAGAAAATAGAAAAAATTCTTAGAGCACTTTTTAGAGACTCTTATTCGAAATATGTGATAAAGCAAGATAATACGAAATTCTTAATTTTGCCTCCACGATATTATTATTTTCCTCCTATAGTCATTTTAATAAACTCTCACCCCGATGATGAATCGCGTGCATTATTTATTTCTTTAACTCGCAGGATTCCTCTGGATTCAAATGATGACCTTTTTGAAATTTTAGGTTCTGTAGACGAACTTCTAGGTGGTTATTTAGAGATTGTTCATAGATCGGAGGAAGCGAAATTAAGGGGTGATGAAGAAGCTAATAAAATGTATTATTTAGTCCTTACGCACAAACTGCATGCTCTAGCAATGGAGGATGAAGCATGGTTTTTACTAATTTTAACAGCTCTAATAAGAGCCGATGAAAAATTATTTTCAAAAGTCCAAGCGCCAGAAAGAGTGGAGTCTAGCGAAACAACTCCTGTTGAATTCACATAAAAATCAGAGTTCGGGACCTTCTTCATCCATTATGTCAGAAGGGACCGATTCATCATCTTTTATTTACCGAAATACTATGAATATTAGAAACCAATTTTAAACTTTAAAAATCTAGAGTGAGAGGGTCTTTGGCATGCCTGAAATCTCATTAGCAAGCATTAGGCGAATTATAAAGAAAGCTGGAGCAGATAGAATAAGTCAAGAGGCGGTTGAATATTTGAGAGAAATAGCGGAAAGATACATCTTCGATATCGCAAAAACAGCTGTTGAATTAGCCGAGCACGCAAAAAGAAAAACCCTTCTAAAAGAAGATATTCTGAGAGCTATAAGAATAAGGGAAGGTAAGTTTG
>Ga0180301_10001534_pt1 | contig 18194 bp, 18 predicted proteins | sample GuaBasSediGuay16_FD_121797 | JGI IMG/M metagenome (GOLD analysis project Ga0180301, IMG submission 121797) | Subseafloor sediment microbial communities from Guaymas Basin, Gulf of California, Mexico - Guay16, Core 4569-2, 12-15 cm | ecosystem: Environmental > Aquatic > Marine > Hydrothermal... | reverse complement strand
TGGAGAATTTGACATAATAGTGAGGGTTGAAGTAAATAGTCTGGAGGAACTTTATAATTTGGTAGAATCGATACAGGAAATTCCTGGAATATTGAGGACAGTAACTCATGTTGTTATGAAGGAGGAGACAAAGGAATAGGATATTTTATCGACGTGAATTAAAATGAACAGGAGATATATTATCTATACTCTGACAATACTCTCAAGCATCATTTATGCTATTGTTGTTTTATTAGATACTTATATCGTTGTTAGTATTAAGAGAGATATAATTGCAGTGAGCCTCTCCTTCTTCCTAGTAGGCAGCATAACCGCTCCTTTGATAATCGTTATTGCTAATATTCCGGTTAATGGAAAAAAGTTAGGAAGATACATAGATCCATTGTATGATGGGTTGAAAATACCAAATAGAAGAGAATTCTTATATTTGCTTGTCGCAGCATTAGGAAACGCTGTTTTCTCTCTTATTTACTTTTACATGCTAAGGCTATACAAGGATCCATCCGCAATGCTTGCTTTTATCTCTCTTGCACCAATCTATCTAATCTTTGCAGATGTTTTTGTGTCGAAAGAAATGCCAACTCTTATTGAGGTTCAAGGAATTTCCATGATTGCGGTTGGTGTTATTCTTGTCTCTCTGACGATATCTGAAATAAGCTTATTTGGCCTCATGCTTGTTTTGGTTCCAATGAATCTTTTCATCGTGATTCATAATATTGGAATGAAAAAACTTGAAGAATCAGAATTATTTGGAAAAAGAATGGATTCAATAAACGTAAGATTTTGGTTAATTCTGTTAACAACATTGCTAATTTATCTTCTTACTTCTCCAGCCTTTGGTATAAATGTTATATTTGAGAGTTTAATCGCGTCAATAGAAGGTTTTATAGTAATTTTTCTAGATATGACACTTACCTTTCTATCATATGCATTATATATAAGAGCATTAGCATATGGGAAGATGAGTGAGGTTAACGCTCTTTACTCTATCAATGCTCTCTTTGCATTAATTTTCCAATACATGATGAGTTTTTATCTCCCAGGAATTTATTCTATAATCCTAACACAAACTCTTCTAATGCTCAAAACTCTTGGTATAATCTTAGCTGTCGTCGGAATAGCCTCTCTTGCTCTTACCGAAGTAACAGCATATGTCTTTATAAGGGTAAAGCCAGGATATAGGGGATTATTTAAAAAGCTTATTTCTATAAGAGGGGTAGAAACTGTTTCAGCCACAGCGGGAATTTATGATTATATATTAAGGATTAGGATCAGGAGTCTAGGCCAAGCTTACTATATTATAACTAAGGAATTAGATAAAATTGATGGGATTATGGATTATATTTGGCTGACAACTCTTAAGGAATGGGAAGTTTTCTGAGGTGAGTGAATATGGGGCTTAAAATGGTTTTCTTCCTGAAACCAGATGCTATTATTAGAAGATATGTTGGAGCCAGAACTATTAAAGAAATCCTTTCAATAGAGGGAGTAAAACCACTAGCCTTTATTCCACTGAAGTTGGATCCTAAGTTCCTTGAGGAAAAACATTATGCAGAGCACAAAGGAAGGCCTTATTTTGAATGGCTTGTCAGATATAACTCTATGATTCCTGTAATCCTGATGATTCTAGAGATTTCATCAGAAGAAATTATTGGAAAAATAAGAGATCTCCTAGGACCAACTTTAGTTCAAAAGGCTGTTCGTCAAGCCCCAGGAAGTTTGAGAGGAAGATATGGTGTCTATGGTGGTGCAAATGTTGCTCATGCTTCTGACTCTAAAGAAAGCGCTGAGAAGGAATCAGAGATTTGGATAGAATACATTAAGAAGCTCGGCTATGAGTTGAATGAAAAGAAAGCGAGGGAGGATGCTTTAAAGTATGTCGAGAAGTATATTGATTACCCAATAATAGACAACATGAGATACGTAGAGGAGGTTGAAAGTTATCTTAGGGGAGAGAAAAGCATGGAGGAAGTTAAGAAGAAGATGGTAGAGCTTTTATTAAAAGAAACTGATGAGGAATTTAGAAAAAGGGTAGACTTGCTGGAGAATTTAGCTGAAGAGATACTCATAAACGCGAAATTATGAATAAAGAGCAACAATATAAAAATTCGATTTCTAACTTTATCATTAAAATTTTTGAGGTCTCATTGTATGATTAAAGTATCAGCTCCCGGAAGAGCTGACCTCTTCAATACTCACCAAGATTACAAAGGCTTGCCTGTTGTTCCTGCTGCTTTGAGGATTAGAACCTATATTGAGGGAGAAAGGGATAAGAGTGGGAATATTTATGTCTATTCTGAAAATATAGCGAGAGAAGGCGGAGATCCGGAAGACGCTTTCTCATTAGAGGAAATTAAATTGGAAGGAAGATGGAGCGACTACATTAAGGCTGTTGTTAAAGCTCTTGTGGAAGGAGGATATAATATAAAAGGAGCTAAGCTAAAAATATTTAGTAATGTCCCAGTTGCTTCTGGACTAGCTAGTAGTGCTGCACTTCTTGTTGCAACAGCAGCATGGTTTAATTACGCTTACAATCTTAACTTAACTCGAAAGGAGATAGCTGAAATTGCTTATAAAGCTGAGCATGATATTATGGGGATTCCTTGTGGTCGTCTTGATCAATATGGTTCATCATTCGGTTGGATCATTAAGCTAGAAACAAGACCCCCATACAATGTGGAGCAGTTACCAAGAAAGAATTTAATCTTCGTTGTTTTAAACTCCGGCATAAAGCATAGTACGAAAGCGATACATCCTGTTAGACAAGCGGAGATAAATGAGGGCCTTAGAAAATTACTCAACATGGATATACCAAAATCCTTGAGAGCAAAATTAGCTGATTCATTCGATAAGGTGATGTGGGAAGAGATTTCTGAGAATGAAATCAAACCATTTCTTGATGAATTGCCTGATAAATCAGCTAAGAGAATATTATTTACTCTGAGGATGCATAAATCAACTGAAGTAGCTCTAAAGCTTTTAAGATTTGAGAAAGTGAGGATAGATGAAGCTAGGTTTACAATTCCGGACGAAGATCTAGAAAAAGTCAGAAGCGCACCGGCTGAGAAACGTGATTTATGCTTGCTCGGTGCAATAATGAACTATCAGCATCATCTGCTTAGAGATTTATATGAAGTTAGCTTACCAGAGCTTGAAGAGATGAGGAGTGCAATGTTAGAAGCTGGAGCTCTTGGTGTTAAAATATCTGGAGCAGGTCTTGGAGGAGCTTTAATAGCACTGGTAGAGAGCGAGGAAATAGGAAAAAGAGTGGTAGAAGCAGGAATATCTGCTGGCGGAAAAGAAGGCTGGGTTTTACCACTTGATGAGGGTGCAAGATTAGAGAAAGAAGAATAAAAAATTTAGAAGTTTCCTCTAAAGTAATCCTTGTTGATGAATTCTAGCGCTATTTCCTTTATCTTCTCAATCTCTTTTTTAATACTCTCATCCTCCAATTCTTTTGCTCTTAGCTCATTTGATTTAAGTATTGCTTTTAAGAAATCTGAATCGTATTCGCTAAGTAGAATTCTCGTATTTGGTATTAAACAATGCCCTCCAATGAATCCAGGATAATATATTGGCCTATCCTTTAACACTCTATTGACCTCCGCTATAAACTCAGTCACTGTTGCAATATCCGCTCCAAAATGTCTTGCAATTCTGTGCATCTCTTGCCACCAAGCTATTAGGAGAGCGCGATATACCGTTTCTAGTAATTTAGCCAACTCCAATGTCTCCGGTTTTCCATCATAAACTTTTACCTTAAGACCTAAACTTTTAAGGTGATTAATGATTTCCTCTCCAGAATTTTCCGGAATTACTGATACCCATTTGTTCCAGAGGAGGATATGTCTCTTTAGATTGGGATGTTTGCCTCTCACTGGACTATAGGCGACGGGAACACTAATATTCTTCTGAACCATTCTAGTTGTTCCAGGAGCTACTGAGGAGTGTATGATGACATATTTCGGTTTTAATCTTTCGAAGTATTTTGTTACTATCCCAACAAAAGATTTTTTATCCTTGAAAGGAACGGCAATGTGCATGAAGTCAATTCCTTCTGGTATCTCTTCTAATTTATTCTTGGTTTTTTGTGGATCTACATCATAACCATAAAGCTCGTATTTACCCGAATCTTTAATTATTTCATAAATTGCAGAACCCACTTCGCCAAGAGCTATTACAGCAACTTTTTGCAATTTAAAATCACCCTTTTATGTTTAAATTCTCACAAACTTTATATTCCATATGCTTTTTAAACAATACTAAGAAACTGGGATTTTTGGTGAACAATAAATGGCTCGGAAAAAGATAGCTAAGATAATATTTGCTGGAGATCCAAGTGTTGGTAAGACTTCTATAATAACAAGACTAAAGAAGAAAGGAGATATAAAGAATGTTGAGAAGACTAAAGGAATATGTATTGAGTCAATGGCTGTAAATAATGATTTAGAAATCGTTTTTTGGGATTTCAGCGGGCAAGTGCATTTTAGGGATATTGTTATCCCATTTTTTGATGGCGCTAATGTAGCTATCTTTGTCTTCGACTTATCAAACTCAGAAACATTATACTCATTAATTAATCAATGGAAGAATTACCTTGTCAAGTACGCTAAAGATGCTCCAGTCCTTATTGTTGGAAATAAAAAAGATATTAAGTCGCTTAATGATGATGTAATAGAGGAGGCTATAGAGACTCTTAAAAAAGAAATAAATGTCATTGGTTACATAGAAACTTCGGCTCTTACTAATGAAAACTTAGAAAAATTATACTGGAAAATAGTTGAGCTAGCATATGAGTATGGGAAAGAAGTTTAAATATTGGTGTCAAACTTTGAGCTTATCAGTGGAATCTTACGCTGTTGCAATATGTCCAAAATGTAAAAAGAGAGAAGTTTTGCCCAGAATCTATGCTCCAGCTTTGCACAGGAACATTAAATATGTTGCAATTAAACATTCTGATCACGTTTTTATTGTTGGTTTTGATAGATTCGGTGTTGTCAGGACAACAAACTCTTACGATTATTACTTTGGCACATCTCAACAGAATGATAGATGTCCAAAATGTGGTAGACTAATTCCTCTAGTTTTGAATGAAGGTAAACCTTACGCGATTAATCATGGGGATCATATTGTTGTGGCATTTCCAATCGGAAAGAAAATAGCGATTGAAATTTATGATGTAATTAATCCATTAAGGATTTTCCCCAAACCTAGTCTAATAAAAAAGATTGTCAGAGAGATTGGTAGAGAGGCTCTTGCTGAAATTTTCTATGAAATCTATGTGGATAAGAGAAAGGAATTTATTGTTCCCCCTGTAGTTCATGAAGACCTAAGAAAACTAATTAAAGATGTCTTTAAAATAACAATTAAGCTCAGATCTGGACCAGTACTAAAGAAGTATAATCCACTGGCTAAATATTTTGAAAGAGCAATAGCAAAGGCTGAAAATTTGACCTACTTAGAAGGAGTTTCAATACTAAAAGATTCAATAGAGGTTCTCGATGGATTATATGAATCACTCAATAAAATCAAAAATATACACGGATATAAAAAATTCTGTGAAGAACTTAATAGAGTGAAAGAAGGAGATGAATATGTATATTATGTTTTAAGAAGCATGTTCCACATTAAATGTTAAGTTTTATTCTAGCTCTTTTAACAAATCGAATATTTTATCAAATTCTTTTCTCAACTCTTCAAAATCCTCTGGACTTAGACTTGATGTTTCTTCCAGATTCTCCTCATTAATGTCTTCAATCCATTCAAAACTATCGACAATAATTATTTTTGCTTCATCAGTTTCTATCTCTTCCTTCACGGAAATTCTCATCTTAGATAGAAGCCTATTCAATTCATCCAAATCATCTATAACGCTCATAATTTCACCAAATGTGTTTCCTATTAAAAGTTTTGAAAAATTTGAAAGAATAAAAATTTCATGCTATAAACTCGACTTTTTCATCTAAGATTATTAATTCCGAACCGCTTCTAGGGGTAAATATCATAATATTCATACCGCTTTCTTCAACCCTTTGTTTAAGTATCTTTACAAATTCGTCTCCAGTACAATGACATGGTGCAATATAAACCTCTTTAAATGAGGATGTAATTTGTAGGAGATTGTCCGCTATGTTTACTAATTTATCCTTCTTTTTCTTCGCTAGATGGAACCCACCAGTAATCAAAATTCTGCTTACACCTTTTTTCTCACTGTTAAAGAATTCTTTAAGGTACTTGATAATGTTAAGAATGCCACTATGGCCGCAACCAGTTATCGCAAATAATGTATTTGCCCCAATACCAAATATTGCTGAATCATCTATTATCTCATCCTCAACGAGGCTTCCATTGTTATTCTGTTGGATGAAATATACCCCATCAATGGATGGTTCATAAACCCTAGGAATTTCTCCGCTAAAGAATATGCCAGGTAGTAATTCTAGAGGATGGCTAACTTTAACGATATACGCTCCAGCCTTTTCTAACTCATCTTCTGTGAATTTAATTCCAACCCTCCTTATAAACGGCACTGTCGAGATTCTTTTGACAAAGGCTTTTGGATGTGCTATAAGAGGTATTTTTCTTCCAATAAATCTAAAAAGACCTATAAGACCATCTCCGTGATCCCAATGACCGTGGCTTAAAACAACTGCTCGAATTTTTTCTTTATCTATTTTACCTCTTTCTTTAAGTATTCTCAGATTGTGCAATAATTTTTCTTCAGAATCTCCTGCATCTAGGACAATAGCTTGTGATGATGAATCGTAAGTTGCTTCTAAATAAATACTTAAACCATGTGAGCCTAGAAATTCACCATTTGCCTTGTTGTCAAGAACATATACTAACCGTAATTTTTTAGGAAAATATGGTTCCATAAGGACGACCGAAGTTATATTTGCTGGAAACCCATACTTGAGTTTTTAGACTTCTAGTATATCACAGTTAACTAAATAGTCTATGGTATTCTATATAGTGCTAAGTATTAGGAGAACGAAGATGAACAAGAAAAATTGGCATAAACATTAATTATTTCAAAGAGAATTTGTGATATATTGCAAAAAGAGAATTCGTTCTCCTGTGAGAAATATGTTTAAAGCCAGAAGGGAGGGGTATTGTCCAAGTTGTGGAAGATACATTGGGGCAGCTGACATATGTCCATATTGTGGTGCAAGAGTTAGAACAAGAGTAAGTCTGAAAGCTATAACAGTTTTCGCACTTCTCATCTCAACTATTGGTATTGGATATTTATACTATGCAGCATATCAAGCAAAACCCCCTACTATTCTAATAGAGGATATAAAGCCAGAAATGAACTATGCTAGAGTGAAGATAGTTGGCTATGTCGTTACTTCTACAGTTTACAATGAGGCTACAAGGAGCTTATACTTCAGGCTTAAGGATATAAATGGCACATGGAATGCTCAATTTGCAACTGATACCATAATGGTCTATGCGTATGCTCCAACATCGGAAGAATTGATAGAACTCGAAAAATTACCTATATCTGGAGATCTGGTTGAAGTTGTTGGAACATTGAGGGTTAGGGATACAATCTCTCTTATAATCAACTATCCTGAAGACCTAGTCATAAAGAGAAGCGAGCCAGAAGAGGTTAGCATAGCTGATATCTTAGCTAACTGGACAAACTACTTGGGTAAAGCTGTAAAGGTTACAGGATGGCTCGTAGAATACAACGATTACGGTGATTTTGCTACCGGTGATATAAAAGATTACGCTTATCCAAATGCAACGCTTTCTCTTTACATTCCCGAACCTCCTAAGAGGCTAATAGGGGAGCTTCCAAAGATGGAAATTGGGGCTAAGTACGAGTTTATAGCTAATGTTTGGGAGTATAGAGGAGCCCCAGAGATAATTCCATGGAATGGTTCATCAGTCAAACTGCTTGAGCCTTTAAGATTTTACACCCTTGCAGAAATTCTTGATCATCAAGATGAATACACTACCCAGGAAAGGATAGTTAAGGTTAATGTTACTGTTATGGATTGGGTTTCAACATTACCTAATAAACTAATGGTTAATGACGGAACAGTGGATGTTAATGTTACTGTGTGGATTGATTTCGACGTCTGGGACGCTCTTGATTCCGCCACTAAGACGAAGCTCAATACAAGAGGAACAATAGTGATTCTGATAGCTAAATGTACGGAGTATAAAGGAGAATTTGAGCTTGGAGTATACTCAACAGATTGGATCGTTGAAGTAAAGGGGTGATATAAAGTGGACGTAGCTACAGCGATACTTTTCATAATTCTTGGAGTTCTTGTTGGTGCATTAGTATCAGCTATTCCTTCTGTTCACATATATAACATAGCCCCTCTCTTCATACTAATGGCACCATCATTGGGGGTTCCGGAAGATTTACTCCTATTCTTTCTCCTAGGCAATGTAATAGGTTTTGCGATAATGAATTCCCTATCAGTTGTCTTCTTCTCAGCGCCCGATGATACGACATTCCTCATCTTAATGCCAGGACAAGTTATGTTAATAAATGGTAGGGGTTTTGAAGCTGCTGTGATGATAAGTCTAGGAGCACTTGTAGGCGCATTTCTACTAGCTCTAATTACGCCAATTCTTCCCATAATATTGCCTACATTCATTAGTTTGATAACCCCACATTTGCATTGGTTTCTTGCTCTATTCACTTTCTATATTCTCCTCTCAGAGTTTCCCAAAGATATTGGTATCGGGAAAAGTGGATGGAAGAAATTCAAAGCTGGGTGGAGAAACTTAGCTGCGGGTTATCTAACCTTCTTCCTCGCTTCTATAATGGGTTTCATAATAATGAATTGTAACATAATGCCAGCTGAAGCTGCTTATTTTGGAATGCTACCCGCCTTCATAGGCTTGTTTGCAATACCAAGCTTGATTATGAACATAGTCTCAAGAGTTAGAGTTCCAGAGCAGAGGATTCAGAGGAGCATAGACGCCTCATTCGTTGATGTTATAAAGGGAGGACTTGCTGGATTCTCAGGAGGAATATTTGCAGCGATTATTCCCGCTTTAACAGGAGGAGTTGGAGCTGTAATAGCTGGTCAAGCTTCTGGTCAGAGAGAGGAATCACAATTCTTAGTGTCAATGGGTGCAAATAGGTTTGTTTACTATGTTGGAGCGTTCTTCTTACTCTTCGTTCCAGGATATAGAGTTATTAGAGGAGGTCTTGCTAACTTAGCATCAACATTATATCTGCCGGGAAAATACTCTGAATTTTACGCTGCTGCAGCTGGTATTGCTCTCGGAGCAGTTCTAGCTTTCTTTTTAACAATTGCAATGGCCGCATTTATAGCTAAGAATATTCACAAAATTAGATATGATTACTTCTCTTTTGCAGTAATTATACTTCTAACAGCGATAGTAATTAGAACCACGGGAGTCATGGGCTTAATAGTGATGATTATCGGTACTGGTATAGGCTTAATACCACTAATTTTCGGCTCAAGGAGGTTAAATTGCTTGGCTGTAATCCTATTCCCCTTGATTCTAAATATGGCAGGCTTATCAGATGAGTTTGCAATGTTAATAGGATTGAGGTGAGAAAGATGAAAGGCGTTGTTCATTACTTTATAGCTGCGGCTGCAGCATCATTGATTCCAATGGTCATGGAGCTAAGCATATATGAAAAGGCATTCGTAATACTCTTTGCAGCGATAGCGGGAATACTTCCTGATTATATTGACTTTAAATTAGTTAGGTTCTTCTGGAGAGTTGACGAAGAGATAATTCCGGATTGGCCTATACCCGATACTAAGAAGATAGCAAAGAAAGTTGCTGAGCTTATTGATAAGGCTTGGAATGAAAAAAGGACAATAAACGTTCAGTTTCACACAATAAAAGTAGGCCCAAGCACGTGGAGAAGATGGTATGTTCACCTCAATCCAGATAAAAAGAAAGTGATTGTCGGTGTAGGACCTGTACAAACATTTGGAGGTAGAGATTTCCTTTCTACAGTAGAAGATATACCACCAGAAATGAGGATTGGTGAGGCATCTTTTGAGGCACCGTTAAAGTACGATTACAAGGATAGAACAATTAAAGTATCGATTCTTGTTGGTCCCATGGTAGCGTTTAGACCTAAGGAAGATAAAATAGAAGTCGTTTTCTTACCCTGGCATAGAAGTTTTAGCCATAGCTTTACATTAGGTGCTTTCATTTCAGCGATTTTCTTAGTTATTCTCCTTCTCTTAGGCTGGGCCTTTGATATAGCAAAAATATATGCTTTAGCATTTTTTGTAGGCTATGCTTCTCATGTAGTTTCAGATCATCTTGGCTACATGGGTTCAAACTTATTTTGGCCGTTCACTAAAGAAAGAACTCCGGGATTAAAATTGGCAGAATCTATAGATCCTTATCTGAATTTTGGAACATTTTGGACAATGATGGCAATACTTATTTGGCAGATGAATTATTCGATAAATCCTCCTCCTATTGATTTCTCTATAACGATTTTTGGAATCTTTGTACCAGCATACATAGCGTACCCAGTAATAGTGGTCTTGATACCATGGATAATCCTATTAATCTTAAGGAAGTATTTCTGGAGACCATCAGAAGATCCCGTTCTTAGGAACCTCCTTAGAGAGGAATTAGAGGCCATTCTTGGTTAAAAGACAATTAGTAAATTTTTACATAACATTTTACGCATTTTTTATCAAAGAACCTAATCAAACATTTCGGAGTTGATACTAACATGACCAAATATGATTTTAAAGCCGTTTTAAAGGTAATTTTTATTGGAGATCCCGCAGTAGGAAAGACATCAATTGTTAAGAGGTATGTAATGGGCGAATTCACTAAAGAATACATTTCAACGATTGGAGTGGATATTTATTCTTTGAAAGACGACATTGAGATAGAAGGAAAGAAGATTCAATTGGCTTGGCAAATCTGGGATCTGGCTGGTCATCCTATGTGGTATGAAATAAGATCTGCTACATATAGAGGAGCTCATGCTGCAATCGTAGTATATGATGTTACTAGAAGAGAGACATATGAGCATGTTCTTAACTGGTTGGAGGAATTCATGAAGGGTGCTGGAAAGAGGCCTATAGTTCTCGTAGCTAATAAAATAGATATGAGAAGGAAGGTAAAAACTGTTAGTAAGAGAGAAGGTAATAAGCTCAAGAGGATAATTGAGAAGAACATTGGAATACCCATTGAATTTGTAGAGACCTCTGCCTTAACAGGAGTAAATATCCCAGAAGTATTTAGGAACGTAGCTTATCTTCTGCTGAAGGATGTCGTAAGTGGTGGTAATGAGTGAGAATCTAATTGATTTATATAGGACTAACGAGCGTTTTCTCATGATTAGAGCACCTCCGGGTTCTGGAAAAACTTTCTCTGCTATTAAATATGCCATTGAAAGAGCTAATGAGGGAAAAAGAATTGGTATATTTTTTAGGACAAGGAAGCAAATCGAACATGCTTTAGGGATTTACTGGACGCTTGTGAGAGGATCAGATAACTATCCTCTTGCTGTTCCAGTTGTTGGAAAAGACAAACTTTGTAGATTTCCTCCTGTGAATCCAGAAATGGCCAGATGGTGGTGCGCATTTATTGAGTGTGAATTTTCTGGTAAGTTCTCTAGGAGATTTTTGGATCTTTATGTTAGAAACAAACCAAAGAGAATAGATGAAATCGTTGGTATATCTTTTGATTCTGGTGGCTGTCCTTATCAGAATGTAATTAACGCAATTGAAAGAGCCATGATTGTTTTCGCAACGCATCCATATTTCATAAACAACTCCCTTTTTGAAAAACTTGGTCATATTGATGAAGCTATAATTGATGAAGCACATGCATTTCTGTTGGTGAAAACTGCGGAGATAAGCAAAGATGATTACTTATTCGGCAAGCAGTTTGAGGATGTTGAGCTAAATAGAGCTGGTGTAGCTTTGTACAGAGAAGGCAAGAGGAAAGAAGCATTTTCTCTTCTCAGATTTGCAAATTTTATAGAAGCTCCTGGTGATGAAATTAAAATCGATGACAAGATAATAAAGGCGGTCTTACCTAAAAATTTGATTGAGGAGAGATTGAAGGAAATATCAAAAATAATTTTGCTTTCTGCGACGATATATCCTGAGAGTTTATTTAAGAGGTTTTTCTTTCCTAGAGGAGGGGGTAAACTAATAATCAGGAAAGGTATTCTTAAGGGAGAAAATAAGGCCATTTTTGCCCTCTCAATCGGCTTAACGACGAGGTTTAAAGAAAGGAAAGGGAGCGTACTTGAAAGATATGCTAAGGTGATAAAAGCAATTAGTGAATTAGCTAAACCAATAGTCGTATTTGCTCCTTCTTATGAAATTGCGGAGATTCTTGCTAAAAAACTAAATGTAGAAGTTTCAAAGGAAAAGTTGGTTGAGAACGATATCGTTGTAATCGCGATGAGAAGCAGGTTTGCTGAGGGAATAGAGCTAAGGGTTAAAGGTGAAGAGCCAAAAATTGGTATCATAGTTGGTCTACCGTTTCCTCGTTTAGAAGCTGAGACCCGAAAGCTAATCTCATTTTATGCTAAAAAGTATAGAATACTTCCAGGAAAATTAATAACAGCATATATTTTTAGCGGAATGATTTCTGCTTTAATCCAAGCTGTAGGGAGGATAGGAAGGAGAAGGAAGGGAGTTGTGGTTATAATCGATGATAGGGTTAAAGATTATTCTCTTGGAATTCCTATATTTGAAAATCTAAATCAGCTGTTAGAAAGAATCTCAAAAGAATTATTATGAAATATTTTTCAAAATCGTTTCGACAGTTTAAGAATTCTAATCTCTAAGACAAGTGATGTCACATGAAGCATTATATCAGGAAATCTGTTAAGAGAACCTTACTATTCATTCTCATAATGGGTATTTTTTATCCAACTACAGCATTAACATGGCTACCCTATAATAGGGAATTTGAATTTCTAGGACCATGGCTGACATGGAATGATGATCCAAAGAGAACAATAGTCATAAACTGGTGGCTTTCACAACCAATGCAAGGATATGTAATCGTATGGAATTCGACAATGAGAGAATTAATTTTAACGAAGGATGTGAGAAGAGTTCATCATATAAAGCTCGAAGGCTTAACTCCTGACAGTAGATATTTTTACGTTGTTGGAGTTTTAGAGAACGGAGAAATGGTGAATTTAACGAGGATTTACAGCTTTAAAACAGCACCTAGTAAAGTGGAGCCATTCTCATTTTTGGTTATAACGGATGAGCAATATCACATACCTTTCCTTGGCTCTACTGAAATGGCGATGAAAGCCATTAGAAATGAGAAAGCTGAGTATGATTTCATAATAAGCGTTGGTGATCAGGTAGATTCAGATAAATATGAGATTACATGGAAGAGATTTTTCGCTAATTTAGGCGATCTAGCAGCTAATAGAACGATAATGCCAACAATAGGAAATCATGAGATGATTGAGTGGGGATCTGAGCATGCTAAGAACTATCTAGAGTTCTTCACTCTCCCTGGAAATGAAACTTATTATTATTTTGAATACTCTAATGCAGTATTCGTAACAGTTAATTTCTATGACTATGAGAACTTCACTATTACGCCAGAAGAAATTCAATTTCTGAAGGATGTTATCACCAAAGCAAAGGCAGAAGGAAAATGGGTCTTTTTATATTATCATGTTCCAACTATAACACCTTTTAGTACTGACTTTTTTGCATTTTCTAAGAAAAAGTTGAATGAGAATGCTTCTAAATTCCTTAATCTTCTCAAACAGCTCAGGCCCGATGTTGTATTCACTGGCCATGAGCATTGTTATAGTAGAGTTGATATCGAGGGAATAAAATTCATTGTACTTGGTTCCGTAGGAGGCATTCCTGAGCCAATAATTGAAGATACAAAGGATATTTATGGGTATAAAGTAGAAGCGTGGAACTTTGAGTATGGCTATATGCTAGTTGAAGTTAATAGGAACGTCGCTCATTTCGTTTATAAGAGCATTTATGGTGAAGTTTTGGATGAATTTTCTATAACTAGGTGAAAAATTATGGTGTTCTTCTTTTATCCTGTTTATTCGCTACTCTTTGCTGGAGCTGGATTGGCTGAAGTAGCTATTTCAACCTGGTTGGATGAGAACAAACTACCTAATAGCGACCCCTTTTGGTTAACAATGAGAGCACTATTTTTATCATTCTCAATAAATGGAGTAATTTTTGCGCTTTTATATAATCCCTTAAAGTATCGAATGATAGTAATCCTCATAGCTATGGTTTTATCTACTCTGGCTTTATTTATTTCATTTGTCGTTCTGAAGAAAGCTTATTTTTATTACTCAACAATAATTCTCATGATTGCTAATGTGGTTTTAACACTCATAATAGGATATCTAGCAGTCTTCACTTCTTTATTTATCTGGATAGGGTCAGCAGTTTTACTATACTTAACTAGAAAGAATATGGAGATCAAATTTTATCCAGAAGAATTTGACAAGATTCATAGTATCCTAGCTAAGCGATATGGTTATTTCATTATTATGACTCTAAGCACATTACTAGGAATTCTGAGGCTTCATGGCATCGTTTTGTTATAGAGCTATCCCTCAAGCTTTCCTTCTCTCATTATACCTTTTATTAAAAAGATAGAAAGAAAAAGTTTCTATTATTTAAGTTCCTAGAAATTCTTGAAGTTTTACTGGCTCTGCCGTCGTCCAAGCGTATGCTAGATAATCATGAGAAGCCATAACCCACTCATGAGCTATGCTTGCTACTCCAACAACTTCTTCTTCCTCAATTTTTTCTGGAAGTGAAGCTAAGATTGCTTCTTTATCATCAACAATTGCGCCCATAATCAAGCCCTTAGTCCATTTTCTCAACATTAAAGCCTTTCTTTCTTTTAGGATATTCAATATCTTTCTATGCTCGGCATCTGAAGGATCTATGTTTGTAGCAATTTGTACCCTTACTAAAGGTCTTAAATTCATTATCTGCTCTACTGGAACCATCTTCAGATCAGGAGTTACAATTAATACAAATATCTGCGCTCTGGAAATCATGTCTTTCATATGTGATATTATTCCTCTTAATCCCTTAACGACCCAAACTTTAGGGGCTTCGGGTATCTCTCGCTTTAAGGTTTCTTCATATAATGCTTTCATAGCTTCTTTTGTCTCATTGACAGATTTTATAAGCTCATCAAGAACGCCAAGAAGCCTCTCTTGAAATACCTTTTCAATAGATTCCTTAAGTATTTTAGCGCCTTCATCAAGCTTTTGGATGAGATGTTCAATAGATTCTGTTGTTATCTTCTCAAGCTCTTTGATATATTTATCCTTAGTTTCATTTAGTCCTTTATTCAAATTATCAGTTAAAGATTGTAGTCTTTCTGAAGCTCTAGATCGCAATTCATCTATGTTTCTCTCAAGATTTGATAGAACTTCTTTAGCCCTCTCGCTTAATCTACTCTCAATTTCATCGGTCTTTCGATCAAACTCTGTTGACATCTCTTTTATTCTTGCAGATAATTGTTCTGTTGTTTCTGTGGCTGTCTTCTTAAGCTCCTCAAGCCTGTTTTGAAGGTTATCTACAGTTTCCTGTCTAATTTTCTCGAGTTGTTCCTTTACCGTCTTTAGATATTCATTCATTTTTTCGGAATACTCAACACTTAACTTTTCGGACTCTTTATTAAGAGTTTCTATTGATTCTCTTGTCACTCTAGTAAATTCTTCTAAAATCCTATTAATACTTTCTTGAAAGCTTGAAAGGGCAGCATTAAGGGATTCCTCTAGGGACTTATGAGCTTCTTCTACTCCAGAGGAGAGGGTCTTCATTGCCTCATCCGTTCTTTCGGATGTCTCTCTTATCCTTTGTTGTAACATCTCTAAGAGTTGCTGAAATAGAGTTCTAGTAGCATTGATTTGCTCACTAACTTGAGTTATAACCTTGCTCATTGTTTCAGAAATTGTTCCAATACTCGTCCTTATCTGCTCACTTATCTTATTAATTGAATCCTTTAAAGTAGCTGATAATTTATCCATGCTTTCGCTTACACTTTTACTAACGCTATCTAATACTGCTTTAGTTTCATTGGAAACATCTGTGACGAGTTTATTTAGACCTTCAGTTACTTTATCCATCATCTCAGCTGTCGTTTCTCCCATGATTTTAGTTGCTTCAGCCGTCTCTTCCGCGATTTTATTGGTAAATTCTTTGGATTGTGATATGAGCTTTTCAGAAAGCTCAAGAACGGTTTGATCTAGGGAGGCGATTATTTCCTTCATTCCACTTGTGAGCTCTGATACTGCAGATTTTATTGATGAATTAAGTTCAGTAGCTAGGTTTGAGACTGTAGTATTAATTTAAGAATAGACATCTTTAACCATCGAATTTGATTCTTCCATAAACTTAGTTAGGCTTTCATCCAATGATTTTGTTAATCTATTTATTCCATCCTGTAACTCCTTTTTAACTGAATCCCTAAACTCTCCTGCCTTTTTCTCAATATCTATTAAACTTTCCTCTGTGACTTTCTTTATGCTCTCACTAAAGCTTGATAAGCTCTCAGCTAGGACAGAATACTGCTCCAAAAATATTTTATATGGAGGTATAGCTTCATATCTAGGAGGCACGCTTGGTATCTCTCTAACAATTTCTACTTTTTTCAGCTCATTTAATGATTCAGTGATTTCCTCATAAGATAAACCAGATACCATTGATATCTCAGCAACAGACATAGGACCTTTGCCAAGCATGATTTCATATAATTTTCTTGCTTTTTGACTCAATCCTAGTTTAGAAAGCATAAAATCTAGGCTTGATGTCATGTTTAGCACCTATAGGGTTGATTTAGTATATTATTATGCTTTTTGTCAAAATTTAATCCTATTTTAGTTCGAGAACTCTGAAATTGTAATCTTTTAAATCTAAAGAAAAAGCTTAGCTCTAAATAAAATCTCCTTTTTAACAATTGATAATACTGCGTTGAAATCGGTCGTTAGAAATTCAATAATCTTTCCTTTCTTAATTAACCCCTCCCTTGAAAGTGCCTCTAGAACACTATTGAAAAGTTTTCCTATCTTAAAGCCGGAAAAGAACTCATTGAAATATGTGATAGCCGTGTCGACATCTATTTTTCTCTTCCCTGGATAGCCAATTGAAATAAGCCATGCACCGGATAATATGACGATTCTATCCTCAAGACCGAGGTGAGATATTTTCTCTGGCAATCTTAATAACAGAGCTATGAGGATTGCTCTTTGGAAAATTCGCTTAATATTATCAAAGACTAATGAAGCTAATAAGAAGCTCTTTGGTACTTTTATAACCTTGCCAAAAGTGAATTCATTTGATATCTCAATCAGCTCATTCAGTGGTGCTGAGACCTCAATATCATCGATTTTTAAGACAGCCTCTTCGGATATATTCAGAGTAAAGCCCATAATTGAAATTCTACCATCGATTTTCTTGCTAATTGTGTTCATAAATACATCTTTCTTCTGCCTTCTTAGGGGATATACTTCCTCAACAAGTTTGCTTTTTTCTATTGATTCCTCAATTAGTTTCATTACTTTACTAAGAATCTCCTTGATTGTATCTTCCTCCTCAACAAGGATTTTGGCTAGTGGATTGAGTATGCTTAAAACTTTTTGAGCGAATTCAGAACTCATTTGTTCGGTAGAAATATATAGTGTCAAGACATTCCTTAAAAAATCTTTAAAAGCTTTTTCTGGCTGGAAAATTAAGTGAAAACTCATGGGCTTAAATCCTAAATCTGAAGCTCTTTTTGAGTACTTCGCATCAGTGATGAGGCAGATAATTGAGTCTCTTCTCTTCTCAAACGCTTCTAAAATTTCTTTGGGAGCTTCTCCAGATAAAATTGACTCGGCATCATCTAAAATTGCCTTCTCATATTGTTGATTCAACATTAAAGGTGTTATCATTTGAGAATCAATGAGTTTTGAGAGAAATATTCCAAGCTGACTTCTACCATTCCCTCTCGGAGCAACTATCGCTATTTTCTCACTCTTTAAAGCCTTCTCGAAGACCTTCAGATAATTCCCTATCTGATTAGCTTCAATCAAAAACTTACGAACTTTATCAAAGCTAACAGGTATTGGCTTAAGATCTTTCCATGAGCTAAGTATAAGCTCAGCTAACTTTTTATCAATCTTCTCAGCTCTCTCTGATAATTTCATCTACGTTCACCATAATCTTAGCATTTATCGGTATTAGGAG
>Ga0180301_10001533_pt1 | contig 18205 bp, 11 predicted proteins | sample GuaBasSediGuay16_FD_121797 | JGI IMG/M metagenome (GOLD analysis project Ga0180301, IMG submission 121797) | Subseafloor sediment microbial communities from Guaymas Basin, Gulf of California, Mexico - Guay16, Core 4569-2, 12-15 cm | ecosystem: Environmental > Aquatic > Marine > Hydrothermal... | reverse complement strand
CTCCAGGGCAAACGCATGAGACAAGATTACGAGGTACATCACTTATATCTTTGCTTTTAACTTAAGTCACTCTGGATAAAATTTCTCTTTTTAAGCTCAGGTATCCATTATTGCGATGAACCTTTAATTTTAAATTAGCCTTATGCGGAAAGCAAACTAAAATGAGTATCACCATCGGCTCTCTTAAAGGGGTAAATTTCATTAACTCCCAAAAAACGTCAAAAATAGGTCAATTACTTTATTTTTTTGACCATCTTATTTTAAAAAGAGGAATTTTTTAAAAAATAAAAAAAATTACTTGAATTTTATTTTTTAGCTATGATATAATATTTATTGGTCATTTTAGGGGGGATAAAAAAGGAAATTGAAATAGCCTTTTTGTTTCTATCTTTCTGAAAAAATTTAAGTTACGGTAAAGAGTTTCTTTGGACCAAGCATTTTCCAATGAACATAAGGAAGCTTCTTTCCAGTTATACCAACAAAAAATTTCGAGTTTCCCCTTTTTCCGCTCAAATAAGCCTAAAAAATAACTTTTTTTTACCTTTTGGCAACTAAATTAACTAATTTTTCGTATTTTTTAATAGAAATGCTTGCAATAAGAAAGTTGAAAGGGCCTCTTCATCGAAGAGAAAAAACAACTATTTGGGCACCGGTCATCTTCTCTACAGACCGACTTACTTATCTCCATTAAATCCCCTTACCCATAAATCCATCCCCTCTTTGGCTGCCTCGCGCGGGGCAGCCGTCTAATTTAGAAATAGTTCTCTACGGTATGTCGACTCCTGTGGTGGTCATAGTCAGCTGACCGTGCTTAACGTTACGTAAGGTAAGCAATTCTTGAGCAATTTTTCTGACTCGAGAAACCGACCCCTTTAAAACGATAATCTCCAAACAATTATGGGCATCCATATGGACATGAAGAGAAGCGATCACAACCTGAACATGACGATGCTGAATTTGGTTGAGAACCTCAGTTAACTCTCTAGTTTCATGGTCATAAACTAACACCAATACGCCCACAACCTTTTTCTTGGGGTCCGTCCATTCCTCCTTAATCAATCTTTCCCGGATCAAATCTCTAATAGCTTCGGAGCGGTTAGAATAGCCGGTTTCTTTTAACAGCGCATCATATTTTTTTAAAAGTTCGGTATCGACAGAAATACTAAATCTCGTTACCTTTTCCATCATTAGCCCTCATGATTAAACTGATAAAACAATAATCCATCTACCTCAACTGTGTCAATTATTATCCTTTTTCATCTTTTTGGAAAAGCAAATCCACAGCTATTTTCTTCGAGGCGGAACCAAACCTATATTTTGAAAACCCTGAACTTGGTCCGGTAAAAATTAAAGTCTAAGCAAATAAAAAGACTACTTTATCCCCCTCAGGCAGATGTATTTTTTGGAGATCGCTTTTTTTTCTTTACCTTAATTATCGCCTTTTTTCTCTTTTCCTTAATTACTGAGAAGAATCAAAAATTATGCTTCTCTTGGTATAAAGACTGACCAAACCTTTATCTTATCTTCCAAGACCATTAAATACTTCTTCCCTCCCCCTTAACAATAAATAATTCCCTCTAGAAGGTCTGATACTTAAGTAATTTTTTAAGTAATTTAAGAACAAAACCTCACCAAGTTGGTTCCTTTAAAAAATTTTTAATCGGGGTCTTGACATCCATCACCTCTTAGCTATAATGATTTTCTTAAATGGATGAGAAAGAAAAAACTCTCCTCTCCCTCCCCATAACCCCTCCTGTTTACACAACTTCCAATAATAATCGGGCGGTCCCCACCGCCCGATAACTCTATTTTCACTTCCCCTTTGACCTAATTCCAAATCCAAGGAGGAAACTATGTCGACTCACCTTATTTGTCCTGACGATTACCAACCTGCTCTCGATATTCTGGAAACAGAGAGAGCGATTATGGACATCAAGCTTACTTTCCAAACTCTCTTGGCTAACAGCCTCAATTTACAAAGGATAACAGCCCCTCTGTTCGTGCCTTCTGGAACAGGCATCAATGATGATCTTGACGGCCGAGAACGACCGATTAAGTTTTCTGTAACCAATCTTAATCATCTCCAAGCTGAAATTGTTCAATCCTTAGCCAAATGGAAGAGACTGGCTCTAGCCAAATTAAAAATCCCCCCGGGACAAGGAATCTATACGGATATGAATGCCATCCGACCAGATGAAATCTTGGACAATCTTCACTCCATTTATGTTGACCAATGGGATTGGGAAAGAGTTATTACCCCGCAGGAACGATGTCTTTCTTTTCTCCAGGAAATAGTAACCAAAATTTATCAATGTATTTTTCAAATGGAACAAATCATCTGCCAAAAATATCCTCAATTCAGTCCTTTTCTTCCTCCTGAAATTCACTTTATCCACGCTCAAGAACTCCAAAAGCTATTCCCTCATCTTTCTCCAGCGCAAAGAGAAAATAAAATTTGTGAGCAGTATGGCGCCGTGTTCATTCAAGGGATAGGTCTTCCTTTAGCTGACGGTCAACCTCATGATGGTCGAGCCCCGGATTACGATGATTGGACAACTCCTTCAGAAAAAGGTCCTGGTTTAAATGGTGACATTATTATCTGGTACCCCCCGCTAGGCCAGGCCCTTGAACTTTCTTCCATGGGCATCCGAGTCGATGCTAAAAGTCTCCTACGTCAACTAAAAATATGCGGTTGTGAAGAACGTCGTCATCTCTACTTTCATCAGCTGCTTCTGGCAGGAAAACTTCCCCTTTCTATTGGTGGTGGCATCGGTCAAAGCCGCTTATGTCTCTTTCTTTTGAGAAAAATTCATATTGGCGAAGTCCAGGTAGGGCTCTGGGACAAAGAAACTCTTCAATTTTGTCAGCAAAAAAATATTCCCTTGCTCTAAAAACACCGTCTCCTTTCTCCAGGACGAAAAGTTATTTCTCCCCAAGAAAAATTAAGCCTTACTCTCTCTGAAAAAAATTTAGGACATTACTAACATAAAACTGAGTTTAACCAGAGAGAGAATTTTTCTGCCGGAGAATTGCATTTTATCAATGTCTTTTATTTTTAATATTTCTCTTTAATTTAATATTTCTATGAAATAAGTTGAAAAACAGCCCTCCTTTCTCTTTCTCTCTCACAATTCTCTTGACAAAATCAAATCAATCATTTTAAACTTTGGCTTTCTGGAGTTAATCCAGAAAAAGCTGTCTGGTTTAAGGGCGAGGGAAGTCCGTGAAAATCGGACACAGCCCCCGCTACTGTGATCGGTGACGACTTCCAGATCGTGCCACTGCCCTTTTGAAGGGTGGGAAGGCCTGGAAGGAGGATGACCCGAGAGTCAGGAGACCTCCCCTTAAGCCATTCAACCCCAACTTCGGGAGGAAGGTAAGGTTGAGCATGAATTTCTCATCACTTAATTTTTTCCCATCATTTCCTTATTCTTTCCAAACGAAGTGTGGGGGCCATTTAACTTTGAAGGAGGCTCTCACCCATGAAAAAACTACTGATTATCTTTGTCCTCTTGAACCTGGTCGGACTTGGCTGGCTTTTTCCAAAAGAAAAGGCTAACCAAGAAAAAACCCCTAAACTTCATCATCAAATCACGGTGACCGCTACGCGAATAAAGACCCCTTCTCGAGAAACAGGGGCCTCAATTATCATCTTGACCAAAGAAGAACTCCTCCAAACTGGAGAACCTCTGTTGATTAAAGCTCTACAGAAAACAGCTGTTGTCTCTATCATCCAAAGCGGGCCACCCGGAACAGCCACCTCTCTTTTTCTGCGCGGCTCAAATTCTGAACATACTCTGGTTATGATTGATGGCGTGGAAGTTAATGACCCCATTTCACCAGCTCGTTCTTTTGACTTAGCTCATCTGCTTACCCAAAATATAGAACGCGTGGAAATTTTACCTGGTCCTCAAAGTACCCTTTACGGATCTGATGCTCTTGGGGGAGTAATCAATATCATCACTTCCCCCGGGGAAGGCAGCCCCCATCTCGACTTGAGCGCCCAAATCGGTTCCTGGAAAACGAATCAAATCCACCTGGCTTCCGCCGGCCAATGGCGTCGGCTAGCTTTTTCCTTCAGCTTGACTCATTTCCAGGACGAAGGTATCTCTGCAGCTAGTACAGCTTATCCCGGGAATAAAGAAAAGGATGGCTATGCCAATTTGAGTCTTTCCAGCCGGCTTGACTTCACCTTCTCCCCAACCAATAAATTGACTCTCTTTTGTCGAGCCATGAAAACTCGGACTGAAATAGACAATTTTGGGGGTCCCTACGGTGATGATCCCAATAATCTGCAAAAAAATCACCATCTCATAGCCAGACTCCAATGGCAACACTTTCTCTTGGCTTCCCGGTGGGAACAATTACTGGCTGTTAATCTAGTAGTCAACCAGCGGAAAAATAATAACCCCAGTGATGATTTGCATCTTGACTATTCAGAGCAAGCTTATTTCAAGAGCTGGTTTCTGAAACTGGACTGGCAACATAATCTCTATTTTCATCCTCAGAATACTCTTACTTTTGGCCTTGATTACAAAAAAGAATTAGGCCTATCTGACTACACTGCCTTAAGTCCTTGGGGGAAGACCATCAGCATCTTTCCCCAGCAACAGGCTCGTTCCTGGGGTTTTTACCTTCAGGATTTCCTTCGCCTCCCACCGTATTTTTTCTGTCAAGTAGGCTTCCGCTGGGATCACTATTTACACTTTGGCTCAGTGCTGACTTACCGTTTGACGCCCACGGTTTTCTGGCCGGCCACTCAGACCCAATTAAAGTTAAACCTAGGTTCTGCCTTCAAAGCTCCCTCGCTTTACCAACTTTACGCCCCGCCTTCCTTTTTTGGTCCTATTGGAAATGAAAATCTCCAACCCGAAAAATCCAGAGCTTGGGAAATTGGTTTACATCAATATCTCTTTAAAGATAAAACTCATGTGGGCCTTACTTTTTTCTCTCAGGATTATGAAAATCTGATCCAATTTGACTTTTTAAGAGGTTTCATTAATACGGGTCGAGCCCGCTCTCAAGGTTGGTCCATCGCCATCAAAACTCATCTCTTTCATCATCTTCAGCTGAATTGTAACTATACCCATCTTCGGGCTCGGGATCGGCAAACCAATCAGCCTCTTCTTCGCCGGCCCGCGGCTCGGCTTAATCTGGGAGTAAGTTATAACTTAAAGGAAAAATTAACAGCTTCGCTGTGGCTGAACTACTATGGTTCTCGGTGGGATACAGACTATGCTCATTGGCCTCCACGCCGAGTGGCTCTCTCCGCCTTTAAACTAATCAATTTGCATTTCGGCTATAATTTCTGGTCCTCCTGCCAGATCTTCCTGAGGTTGGATAATCTTCTTAATGAACAATATGAACTTATTAAAGGCTATGGTACCTATGGTTTTTCTATTTATTTAGGCATTAAATCTAAAATTTCATTATAAGGCCCGTCTGGCAAAAGCTAATTTTAGGAATTTTTCGGCAGAGACAATTCCCGATAAGGTATGGTCGGGGAGGCTGATTTCTCTTCTAAAGTCAGGTATTTCTCCCACTCCGGCTTGTTTATCAATAACTCCTCTCGCTCTCCCCGGCTTTCCCAACTGACTATTGCCCTGTCATCTCCTCTGGCCTGACTATAACGAATAGCCAACAGAGCAGCTTCTTTAAGGGCAGCACTCTGTCTTTCTCCTTTAAACCTGAGGATAACCAGGGGGCCCTTTCGGGAAATAGTGGTCAAACGAACGTCATCGGGCAAAGCCCACTGTTGGAGTAATCGGTTCTCTCCTTCGTTACGGCCGACCACTATCCAGAACTTTTCAGCAAAAAAGTGCCGGCCAACTTTTAACAACCAAATATCTTCTTTTTTCAACCAACCTCGCCAGTGAAGCAATTTTTTTAAGCGGGCCGAAAAACCAGGATCGGTCAGAAGACATCCTCCGGAGGGAGTCGGATAACTTTCTAAGCCAAACTTCTCAGCCAATTCCATTTGTCTTTTCCGGCTACGTCCCTGAATATCGAGTAATTTCTCCCGTTTAACCCACCCTCTTTTTTCCACTTCTGTTTCGGGAAGCAATCGAGCTGAAAGAGGTCGGAGTACTAATCCCTTTAGACCCGACTCTTTTTCCACAATCTCCAAGGCTTTCCAGTTCTGCGATTTTGGTCTTTCTCCTAATACTTCTCCTGTGGCTATAAATCTCGCCTGATATTTATCCAGGAGCTGACCGGCTAACCGAACCATTTGAGCATGGCAATCAATACAAGGGTTCATGTTCTTGCCATATCCGTACTTGGGTTTTTCAACAATTTCTATTTCTTCTTCGGTAATATCAATAACCACCAGGGGCCACCCCATCTTCCTGGCTTCCTTTATAGCTCGAACCGCACTAAAAAAAGGGCTTTCAAAAGTCACCCCGATAATTTCAACCCCCTGTTCCTCAAGAACTCGGCCGGCTAATAAACTATCTAGACCCCCTGACAAGAGAAGAAGAGCTCGAAGCCGTGACTTTTTTCTGTTTGAAGGCGGAAAAATCTCTCTTATCAACATAGCTGTCTTATCTCTATCTTAGTGATTCTCTAATTTTACTCAACTTTAGAAAAAAGAAAAGTTCCTTTGGCTAGTATTCTCTGTGAGCCAGAAAAATATCTTTGACTTCACTTTACTCTTATTAAAAATAGAGGTAAATTCTTCTGTAGCTCTGAACACTTCTCCCCTTGGGAAAAACCGATGATCCATCTCAGCCGCCTTATAATCGTCTCATTCTTTTGTGCTATATTTTAGCCCAAAAACTAGCCTAACCCACCTGAGCCATTCTCTCGAGGCCAATCCCAAAAAAGAAATCCCCTTCTCTTTAATCATAGCTACTACTTCTTTTAGAAGAGAAATTTTATTCTCTTCTCTCTAACTACTTCAATTAATTCTTTCTAAAGAAAACTCTCTCTGATTTATAGCTCTGGGCTTTAAGCTTAAAAATGGCCAGCCTCTCTGGGCTAACGCCTGGCTAATTGTCTCGCCTCAACTCTCCTCCCTTTAATCCACAGCTCATTTTCTCCCGGCCTATCCGCCTCTTAGATGGAGGATCAAAATTCTTAAACCTATCACTATTAGAAGAAGTCCTCCGCAGAGTTCAGCTCTTTGCCCAGCCACGCGGCCTAGCCACCGGCCTAAATACTCACCACTATAAGTAACTCCTCCCGCCACTACCGCAATAATGATGGCTGGAGTAACTACCTTAATACCTAACGAGCCAAGACTCAAGCCTACAGCTAAAGCGTCGATGGAGGTAGCTAAAGCTAGATAAAACACCGCTAATCCCTTGGTTCGATCTCGGTTCTGCGACCAGACAAATTCCTGGCGATGAAAACTTTCGTAAATCATCCGGCTACCCACCAATAGCAGCAATCCAAAAGCTACCCAATGATCATAGCGACTGATAAGTTTTATGAGATGCCCTCCCAACCACCATCCTGCTAAAGTCATCCCTCCTTGGAACACGCCAAAACACCAGGCCAAACGCCAACGTTGGCCCAGACTTAAGCCACCTTGGGCCAGGGAAAGGGCGACAGTCACGGCTAAGGCATCCATGGCCAGAGCCAGAGCAATGCCCAGAAGGGGTCCTAATTCCATGGTCGATTACTCACGTCCTCCTTGACTCAAATACGCCCAAGCTAGAGTGGTCAGAAGGAATGTTGCTTCAGGTAAAGCCTCTTCATCTATATCAAAACGAGGATGATGGTGAGGATACTGCTTCTGATTACCGGCCCCGAAGAAGAAAAAAGCTCCAGGAATCTCTTTTAAATAATAGGCAAAATCTTCTCCGCCCATCACTGGTTTAATGGAGACTAATCTTTCTTCTCCCCAAAGCTGCCTGACCACTTGCTGGACAAACTCCACCATTTCGGGGGGATTCACTAGAGCCGGATAACCCCGTTTGTAAGCAAATTGACCCTCGGCCCCCCAGGTTTGGCCGATACTTTGACAGACTTCGGGTAATCTTTTTTCAATCCGAGCCTGAAGTTTTTCGTCTAAAGTTCTGACCGTACCGGTGAGGCGAACCTTCTCAGGAATGATATTGTGAATTGTCCCGCCGTGGATTGTGCCGAAAGAAATTACCAAAGGTTGCAACGGATCTGTCTCCCGACTCACTAGCCCCTGAACACCAGAGACAATCTGAGCTGCCACCCAAATAGGGTCAACTGTTTGATGGGGCATCGAGCCGTGGCCGCCTTTACCCAAAACTTCGATCTCAAATTCGTCCGCCTGAGCCATCATCGGACCAGCTCGTAAGGCAATCTTTCCGGTCGGTAAAGGCTGCCAAAGATGGAGGCCAAAAATAGCGGCCACTCCTTCCAAAACACCTTCTTCAATCATCAGCTTGGCTCCTCCGGGAGGACGTTCCTCAGCCGGTTGAAAAATAAAAACAACTTCTCCTGGCAAGGCCTCTTTAAGCTGGAGCATAACTTTGGCCACGCCTAATAAAATGGCCATATGACCATCATGGCCACAACAGTGAGCCACCCCTTGATGGGCAGAAAGAACCGGTTTATCACCTTCTTCCTGCAAAGGTAAGGCATCCATATCCGCCCGCAAAGCCACCACCGGTCCCGGTCGGCCTCCAGGCAGCACAGCTCTTAACCCCGTGCCTGCCAGACGTCTAACCTCCAGTCCCCATTCCTGAAGAAGCTGTTGAATGACCTGGCTCGTTCGCTCTTCCTGAAAGGCCACTTCCGGAAAACGATGGAAATCCCGCCGCCAGGCGATAATCTCACTCTTTATTTGGGCAACAGCCTGTTCTATTTTTTCCCGAGGAACTAAACTCATTCCTTCACCTCCTTAAAAAATTATCAGCCTGATGAACAAATTACTCCAGGCAATTCCTGGAAATAATCTTTCTCTGCTCCGAGCCACTCCTTGGTTGGAGTCAGCTGGGAGAGGTTGTTTACCTTGCAGCAGCTTCACCTTTAATTCGCTTCAGCCAGCGCTTCTCTGCCTGACCATCGACTATTTAAGCTCACCGCGAGCAACGTTACCGCTAGATTAACTATCAAGCCTACAAACCCAGCATTCAACCCCCAAAAAGGGTCATGGCCGCTGAGAATTAAAATCATAACTACTCCGAGGCCCGCCACCAGACCAGCTAAAATTGATTCTTTCCGGACTTTTTTCCAGAACAAACCGAAGACCACTCCGGGGAAGAACTGACATACCCCGTCATAGCCTAATATCAGGAGATTCACCAATTCATTAGGGAAAAAGATAGCAAAAACCAAAGCTAATCCAGTGATGATTAAGAGCAACATTCGGGAGAGTCGCATGACTGTGGCTTCACTGGCCCGGGGGTTGATTATTGACTGATAAACATTTTTACTGAGAAGGGTCGAAGCAAAAAGAACCAGCACCGAGGCTGGGACCATGGCCGTTACCGCTCCGGCTGCCCCGACAAAACCCAGAAACCAGCTGGGATAGGTTTTCTCGACTAAAGCCAGAAAAGCTAGATCGCCATTTTTCAAATCGGGTAACACCAGGAAAGCCGTTAAACCCACAGCAATTACCAGCAGAATAGGCAATTGATAAAGAGGCATGATAATAGCGTTACGTTTAATCACTTTATCACTCTTGGCAGAAAAAACCGAGCCAAATACGTGCGGCCACATATAAAAACCCAGTCCGGTTAGAAGCACAGTCGACATGACCCAGAAAACGCCCATATGAGAGGTGGAACCAGGAAAAATTAAATGAGTGGGTTTTTGTTCTAAAATCACCTGAAACATTTTACCAAAGCCGCCAAAATATATAGCCGGCACTCCAAAACCTACAATACCGACAGCGGCCAACATCATAATATCCTTCAAGACGGAAACCCAAGCAGTACCTCGAATACCACTGGTATAAACAAAAAGAGAAGTCAAAAGAAAAGAAAAAAAGATAGCCCAATGTGATTTAATCGCTCCTTGACTGGCCACCTCCACAATTAATCCCAGGCCGGTTAATTGCAATTGAAGATAGGGGATAATGGAGAAAACCCCGATGAGGGCTACTAAAACTCCCAGTGTTCTACTTTGATAGCGATGGAGAAAAAAATCAGGTTGAGTATGGAGTCCGTATTTCTTCCCAACCCGCCAAAGAGGCGGAAGAATAAAGAAAGATAGAGTATAAGCTAAAGCTCCATAAATTAAAATATAAAAGGTGGGCGCTCCTTTGGAATAAGCCCAACCACTAGCCCCCAGAAAAGTAAAGGTAGTATAAATTTCTCCGGCCATAAGCAACCAGATGATAATCACTCCAAACCGCCGGCCACCGACCGTCCAATTCTCTAAGTTCATTTTGATCCGACTGCCCGCCACAACTCCCAATAAAGAGGCCACAACAATAAAGCCCAGAATTATGATTAAAGCTAAAGTCATCGGCTTCCCCCTTCACTCTCATCTTGAGCGTCCTTTTTCTCCAGGTGGTAAGCCGCCCAAAGAAACAAAGGGGTCAAAGCCACCCAAAGCAAAATCCAGAAAAGAAGAAAAGGTAAGCCTAAAATAACCGGATAAAGTCGATTAACCAAAGGTAAGGCAAACACCAAAGTCACAAAAGGAATCAATCCCAAAAGGAGGGCCAACTTTTTGCCTTTACTCATATTGCCTCCTCCAAGACAAATTTTGTTTATTATATCAATTCAGCTCCTTTTTCCATATAAAAAGAAACGGCGTTTAGTTTTCACCTCTTATAGTTAGCTAAGACAAGAAATATTTATGGGGAGGGCGAAGGCCCACAACAAGGCCAGGCCTACCCATCTAATTATGGCAAGAAACATCTAGGGGTAAATAAATTATTTTTTACCTAAAAATAATTTTCTTACTAGCAAAAGTGAAATATGACGTCCTGACTCCGTTTTATCACCCGGGTTGGCGGAAAGGCCAAGCCAAGTTATAATTATTAGTTTGGCTAAAATGAGCTCACTATCGACTCCAAGTAAAGAATCAATTATCCTTCGGGGAGTCCGCGTTCACAACTTAAAAAATATCAATATCGATCTGCCTCTCTATCAGTTGATAGTCATCACTGGAGTTTCCGGTTCAGGCAAATCTTCCCTTGCTTTTGACACTCTCTATGCTGAAGGACAACGGCGCTACATTGAATCTCTCTCAGCCTACGCCCGGCAATTTTTCGAAAGGATGGATAAACCTGATGCCGACCTTATTGAAGGAATAACCCCAGCTATCGCTATTCAACAAAAAGCTGCAACTAAAAACCCTCGGTCAACGGTGGCCACGGTCACCGAAATCTACGATTTTCTTCGCCTCCTTTTCGCCCGCTTGGGAACTATCCATTGTTTAAAATGTGGTTCTCCTGTCATCAAAGATACAATCGATTCTATCGTCGACCAGCTCTACCAGCTACCTCGAGGCAGCAAGATTTGGATTACCTTTTTCTGGAATCAGCCTAACCATCTCTCTCTTTTGGAAAAGGACGGTTTTTACCGGGTAGTCCAAGAAGGAAAAATCATCTCCCTTCATCGCTTAAAAAATTCTCCTGCCTCTGGCTACGACGTGCTGGTGGACCGACTCAGCCTAGAGACCGGCAGCCCCGAGGAAAGAGAAAGGCTGGTCGATTCCCTGGAATTGGCCTATAAAAAGGGTCAAGGCCGGCTCAAAGTGATCATCAACGGCCAAGAAGAAAGGCTTTTTTCGGCCCACCTGGAATGCAAACAGTGTGGGCTTACCTACGAGGAACCTTTCCCCAATTTATTCTCTTTCAACAGTCCTCAAGGAGCTTGTCCCCGGTGTCACGGTTTTGGTGACCTGGCCGTGCTTGATGAAGATAAAATCGTGCCCGATAAAAGCAAAACCTTAGAGGAAGGAGCTATTGAACCCTGGACCAAACCTGTTTCTCAGGGAATGATGGCCGAACTCCTTCATGAAGCCCGCCGCCGAGGCATTCCGACCGATGTTCCCTTCGGCGAGCTCAAAGAAGAGTGGCAACGTTTTATTCTGGATGGTGGAGATGGTTATTACGGAGTCAAAGGCTTTTTTGAATGGCTTCAGACTAAAAAATATAAAGTCCAAGTGCGGGTCTTTCTCAGTCGTTATCGAAAATATATTCCTTGCCCAGTCTGTGGGCAAACTCGGCTCAATCAACGAGCCCTTAGTGTTCGCCTCGGCGGTAAATCCATCGGAGACGTAGTTCGCCTGACCGTTCGGGAAGCAGATGAGTTTTTCGCTTCCCTCTCTCTCAATCCTTATCAACAAAAAATCGGAGAACGCATAATTCGGGAAATTAGAAATAGACTTAAATTTCTTCTGGAAGTGGGACTTGATTACTTAACTCTGGATAGAATGACTTTCACCCTAAGCGGGGGAGAAGCCCAGAGGATTAATCTGGCCGCCACCTTAAGCGCCTCCTTAGTGGGCACCCTTTTCGTGCTCGATGAACCCAGCATTGGCCTTCATCCCCGGGACAATCAGCGTCTAGTCAATATTCTCCGCTCCTTAAAAGAGAGAGGCAATACGGTGGTCGTAGTCGAACACGACGCCTCTATCATTAAAGAAGCAGACTTCATAATTGACCTGGGACCTGGAGCCGGAGAAAACGGGGGCCGAGTTATTTATCAGGGGCCCTTCCAGAAATTTTGGCAATGCCGCTCCTCGATTACAGCCGCCTATCTTACCGGCAAAAAGACCATTCCTCTTCCTTCACAGCGTCGTCACCCTCGGGAGTTCCTCATTATCCGCAAAGCCCACCAGCACAACCTGAAAAATATCGATGTTCGGATCCCTCTTCATGTTTTAACCTGTATTACCGGAGTCTCAGGTTCAGGAAAAAGCACCCTTCTCTACGATGTCCTCTACCAAGGACTTACTGGAGCCACTTCTTCTGGCTTTGAAAAAATTGAAGGGGCGGACCTCATCGATAAAACTATTCTCGTCGACCAAAGTCCTCTCAGTTCCTCGCCCCGCTCCATCCCGGCCACATACACCAAAGCCATGGACGATATCCGCGAACTTTTCAGTCAAACCCGAGAGGCCCGCTTGTTAGGCTATTCTGCCGGCTATTTTTCTTTTAACACTCGGGGAGGCCGCTGTGAAGAATGTAAAGGCGCTGGACAAAAAATTATTGAAATGCAATTCCTCTCTGATATAGTCCTGCCTTGCGAAGCTTGTAAAGGAAAAAGATTTAAAAAAGAAATTCTGGAAATTAAATATCGAGGCAAAAACATTGATGAAGTTCTCCAAATGAGCCTGACCGAAGCTGTGGAATTTTTCCACGATTCGCCTCAGATTCTCAAAAAACTTTCGCCTCTAATTGAAGTGGGGCTGGGGTACCTTCGTCTTGGCCAACCCACTACTACTCTTTCCGGTGGCGAACTCCAGCGAATAAAACTAGCTTACCACTTGGTTCACCAGAAAGACAAACATATTCTTTATCTTTTTGATGAACCAACCATCGGCCTCCACCCCGACGATATCGCTCTTCTATTGAACTGTTTTCAAAAACTCGTTGAAGCCGGCCATACTGTAGTGGTTATTGAACACAATTTAGACCTGATTAAATGTGCCGATTACATCATTGACCTAGGTCCTGAAGGAGGCGACCGCGGTGGAGAAATAGTGGCCGCTGGATCTCCAGAAAAAATAGTCGCTTCCCCCCATTCCATTACCGGCCGCTATTTAAAGCCTTACCTAAAATAACTTGGGGAGAATGCCTGAGCAAAACCGAGGGCGAGGAAAGAAAGGACACTTTTGGGATTAATTCGCTTCTCAGAATTAAATTTACCGGGAATAGAACAAAGTAAAAAGAAGGCTTATCATTTTTATTAAAACATTTGACTTCCTTTCTTCTGAATGCTATATCTCCTTGAGATTCCAATGGATTCGTTTGGTTGGTTATCAGTTTTACCCCCTTTACTGGCCATCTTCCTGGCCATTAAAACCAAACATGTTTACATTTCTTTGGGCTTTGGCATTTGGCTGGGCTGGACCATTATCTCTGGCTGGAATCCTTTAACCGGACTTATCCGGACCGTGGATATTCTTATCCGGGTCTTCCAGGATGCCGATAATACCCGGGTAATTCTCTTCAGTGCCCTGATTGGAGCCATTATCACCTTCACCCAATATTCCGGTGGGATGGTAGGTTTTGTCAATTGGGTTATGGGGAAAGGAATCGTCCGCAGCCGTCGTTCAGCGGGTCTGCTAGCTTGGTTTCTGGGATTTATCATTTTCATTGAATCCAGTATCTGTGTCCTGGTTTCCGGCGCCGTGTCCCGACCAATCTTTGACCGTCTTAAAATTTCCCGGGAAAAACTAAGTTATATCCTCGATTCCACTTCAGCCCCCAAATGCATTCTTATTCCTCTTAACGCCTGGGGCGCCTTTATCATCGGCCTTCTGGCTGGGCAGGGAGTTGATTCTCCTATCCGCATGCTCGTCTCTTCTATGCCTTTCAACTTTTACGCTATCTTCGCTCTGACTCTGGTGCTGGTGGTGGTTCTCACCGGCAAAGATATTGGCCCAATGAAAGAAGCCGAACGCCGGGTAAGAGAAGAAAATAAACTTTTGAGAGACGGCGCCGAACCTTTAATTTCCGATGATGTCGTCATGATGCCCCCCAAATCGGGCATTCCTTATCGAGCCATTAACATGATCCTCCCCGTAGGCGTCATGGTAGCTATGATGCCGGTTGTGCTTCTGATAACTGGCCAAGGAAATCTTATGGAAGGCTCAGGCTCTCTGTCGGTTCTCTGGTCGGTTATTGCTGGTCTAGTAGCTGGGGCGATCGCTTATCGCCTCCAAGGATTGATGAGAACCAGAGAAATCACCGATATTTTTATGAAGGGCGTGGGGGGGCTGGTGCCTCTGGCTAGCTTAATGATCCTGGCTTTTGCCATCGGCGACACCTGTGATGTTTTGGGCACAGGCCCATTTGTGGCTCAGGCGGCCAAAGCTACTCTCCCGCATTATCTCATACCAGCCGTCCTCTTCGCTATCTCCTGCTTTATCGCCTTCTCTACGGGGACTTCCTGGGGAACTTTCGCCATCATGATTCCCATTGCCGTGCCCATGATTAATCTAATTAATCTCCATCCTGGATTAATCATAGCTGCGGTACTCGGAGGCGGTGTCTTTGGCGACCACTGTTCACCCATTTCCGACACTACCATCATTGCTTCCATGGCTGCCGCCACTGACCACATCGACCACGTCCGCACCCAACTCCCCTATGCTTTTTTAGCCGCTGGCTTGGCCATCGTCTTTTTTCTTATCTTCGGAGCAATTCTCTAGCTTGATTGGCTGGAAAAATTTTTACATAAATTTCAGGCCTAAAGATCAATAAAGGAGGGTTAACTTATGGTCAGGCAAAAAAAACCTCCTTATTGGTGGCTCAGTCTATTTCTCATCCTCTTTGCTTTAAAACCGGTTGGCCTGCCCGCTAAAACTGATGATTACTCAACTTCTCTTCCCCCCGAGTTAAAAGTCCGACTACAACAATTCCAAGAATTCGTTAATTTCCAGATGAAAATCGACCAGGCCGTGGACCTTTCGGTGGCCTTCTTAAAAGGCAATCTTCTCTGGAGTCACGGTTTCGGCTATGCTGATCTAGAAAATAAAGTGCCGGCTAAACCCGAAAGCTCCTACCGACTGGCTTCCATTACTAAAACTTTCACCGCCATCGCCATTATGCAGCTAGCCGAAAGAGGCCGGATTAACCTCCAAGCTGATATCCGGACTTATGTCCCTTACTTTCCCCGAAAAAAATGGCCGATTCCTGTTCGCCTTCTCCTCGGTCATTTAGGGGGCATCAGTCACTATCGTAACTACGCGGTGGAAGGACGGATAAAGGAACATAAAAACACTCGGGAAGCCATTGCTATTTTTGCCGGGTTTGACCTGGTGGCTGAGCCAGGCACCAAATACCATTACTCCAGTTACGGCTTCAACCTCCTCGGGGCCGCCATTGAATCAGCTTCTGGCTTAAGCTATGGAGAATATATCACCAAAAACATCTTTCTTCCCCTGGGAATGAAAGATTCCCGGATGGACGACCCTCTGGAGATTATTCCCAACCGAGTGCGGGGATATCAACTAATTAACGGCCAACTCAAAAATTCTGAATTTGTCGATATCTCCAGCCGCTTTGCTGCTGGTGGCACTCGATCTACTGTGATTGATCTAATGAAGTACGCCCGCGGCATAATTCAACAAAAACTTCTCCGGCCCGCAAGTTGGCGACAGATGTTTACCTCTCTGGCCATCCGAGATGGTTATTTTACTGGTTACGGCCTAGGGTGGAATGTTCGACCCTGGCAAAGTCATTTCCAGGCCAGCCATGGAGGTTCTCAGCCTGAAACCAGGACTTATCTGCTAATATTCCCCACAGAAAATTTTGCCTTGGCTGTAGCGGCCAACCTAGAAAGACTTGATCTAAGGCCTTATTTCACTCGGCTGGCCGAATTGGTCCTGGATGAAGATCTCGACTTAGAAGTTTATTGTCCTCAAAAAGAGGACCATTTGATTTATCAAACCATTGCCCAAACTTTTTATTACGGTCTCAGCCAGTATGAGTGGCGACACTCCCCTTTAACCTCAAAACCCCAGGAACTCTCCCGAGCTTTTAACTATTTCAATCGCCATCTTAATCGCCGTTTTATTGCTCAGGATTGGGCCAAGGCCAAGAAAAAAATTGATGATGGCTTCCACCCCCGAGGCAGTCAAAAAATGATCAAAGTCGGCACTTGGATGGCCTACTCTTTGGCTCACGCCAAGGGTGAAGCGGCTCTGCGTCAATATCATCGCCGGGGCCCTCTGGCCTTCTTCCAGGACTATCTTCAATTACAAAAGGAAAAAAGCTTTCCTCTTCGCTACTTTCCCCTGGAGTCTTCTTTAAAAAACCTGGTAGCAAAATGGCAAAAGGATTGGCAAGAGGTTTATACGGATGAGCTTCGTCACCTCTGGATCAGCCCAGCCACTGATTTTGAACAGCTCTGGCCAGTTTTGAAAGAAAAATTCGCTCGAAGTAGCCTCTATCCTGATTACACCCGCCAATTTGCCCGGGTAGCTACTTTTTACCTCCGCCGGAAGCAAGCGGAAAAAGCCCTTAGCCTACTGAAGCACTCTCTTGAACTTTATCCTCAATCTACGGCTGCCCTCACTCATCTGGCTCAGGCTGAATTTTGGGTCGGCCACACGCAGGTCGCCCGAAAACTCTACCTTCGAGCTCAAGCTATCAACCCTCAAGCTCCCGAGCTCAATGTTTCGGCTTTGCTCAGGTTTGCTTCTCAACTAGAAAAAGGCCAGCGCCAGCAACCTCTAAAGGCCTTTATCACACTGGCGCTAGAACTTCACCCCCGTCAGGCTGACTTGTGGGAAAAAGCTGGGGACATTTTCTTCCGCTTGGGAGAAAAGAAACGCGCTCGTCAATATTATCGCCGGGCTCTTCAACTTGACCCTCAGAGAAAGCACCTCTGGGAAAAAATCAAAAAAACATAGTTTTAAAGACTAAATGAAAAAAAATATATCTTTATCAAGGGAAAAAATATTGTGGCGAGCAAGCCAAACATATTTTTGAGGAAAAACTTATTCAATTATTTAAATTTTCTTCTCTTGAAATATCTATTTTATCCATGAATTAAATCAAACCAGGGAGTCCCACCATGAAAAATGATATCGGGGATTATTTCCAGCAGGCAACAAAATATATCCGAGGCAAACTTCCTCGAGGAAGGAGGGGTGGGGAGTTTCTATCTTTGCCCGATAAATCCTATCCAGATTGCCCTCGCTTTCCTCTGCCCCCTCCCCAAAAACAGAATGGACCAGGGCTCTGGGAAACAATCCTTCAGCGCCGTAGTATCCGTCATTTTACCCCTCAACCAATCAGTTTAGCTCAGCTCTCTCAGCTTCTCTGGGCCACGCAGGGAATAACTCACTCCAGGCATGGCTTTTCTTTCCGGGCGGCTCCCTCGGCTGGGGCACTTTATCCAGTAGAAACTTATTTAGTCATCAACCGGGTTGCTTCCCTTGAAGCAGGGATATATTATTATCAAGTGGGTTTTCATCAATTAAAGCAACTTAAAAAGGGTGATTTCGGCCTTCAAATGGGTGCGGCCGCTCTCGATCAGGAAATGGCGGCTACGGCCGCGGTGGTTTTTTGCTGGACAGGAGTTTTCGCTCGTTCTACCAGAAAATATGGCCAAAGAGCTTATCGCTACATTTATCTCGATGCTGGCCATAT
>Ga0180301_10001532_pt1 | contig 18206 bp, 14 predicted proteins | sample GuaBasSediGuay16_FD_121797 | JGI IMG/M metagenome (GOLD analysis project Ga0180301, IMG submission 121797) | Subseafloor sediment microbial communities from Guaymas Basin, Gulf of California, Mexico - Guay16, Core 4569-2, 12-15 cm | ecosystem: Environmental > Aquatic > Marine > Hydrothermal... | reverse complement strand
TGGGAAGAGTTTCTATGTGCCTTTGACCAGTATCTTCATTGACGAGCTGGGATACGGAGGGAATGGTGGAGATACCGGAGGTGGAGGCGGAGGTGACCTGATAACACCAGGATTCTAAAAGTATAGATATTTCTCCCTTGCTCTTCTTTTTTTTAAAAAAAAGGACTTTGATTTCATCTAGTTGTGTTATCCCTTCATAGAAACCTTTTGTAATCTAAAAAATTACTCTAGGATTCGCACATACTAATCTAGAAATATTGTTAACTGTGTTATTGCGACAGATTCTTATCTAGTTATCTAGATTTAAGTGAGGATTTGTGTTGAATTAGATGTTTCGAAGAAAGGGTCGAGAGGATTTGTCTTGAACAGGAGTGCTGAGATCGCTATAAGGGTTGGTATCCCCTTCATATTAGTAGATATTAATGCGGCAATATTTTGGACAATATTCAGGGTATTCATTTATGATATTGGGGGCTCTTTTACACAGATTGCGTTAATAAGCCTGATAGAAGGTTTGTTCACTATATTTCTATCGCCTTTCTGGGGGACTCTTAGCGATTTAATTGGGCGGAGAAAACCTTTCATAATCATCGGATCTCTCTCATTAGCTATTTTCAGCCCACTATTCGTAATTGCTAGATCGGTTGTTCAGTATCTAATAATCTTTACAGCAGCGTCCTTCTTTTCTTCTATGGTATATCCCTGCCTTAATGCGACTCTGACAGAAGCAACTGAAGAAGCAGAGAGGGGGAAGACGCTAGGGTATTTCTTTGGACTAAATGCCATTGGTTGGACACTTGGTAGTTTCTTAAGTGGGTACCTAGCTGATGTCTGGGGCATAGCCTATGTATTTATCTCAGCAGGTCTGGTGGGTGGAGTAGGGGCTTTTGTAGCCTTATTCTTTATGCAGGAAAGTGGGGGGAAATCGATTACCGCAGTATCGATGAGAGATGCTTTTCAGAGGGTTCTTGGTTCCTTCGTGGTAGAGAGAAACCCCTCTCTCTTCGTTCTCATGGGAACGATAATCCTGTATGGTCTGGGATCTGGGGTCTTTTCTACTCTCTTTCAGATAAAGTTCTTTGAGAGTGTTAAGCGGAGCTACTTAATCTATGGCATAGTCTCAGCTCTTTCTGGGCTTGGCTCTATAATAGCACCGCCTATTTATGGATACTTCGCGGATAAAGTGGGGAAGAAAGAGGTTTTCCAAGCAACACTGCTGGCTTATACCATGTACTTCATCGTAATGGGTCTTACTTGGGATCCATTAATTCTAGCGATTCTCTGGTTCCTCCCACTATGGCCAGGAGTGAGAATAAGCTCAATAGCTCTCGCAACAGAACTGGCTAGAAAAGACGAGGTTGGCCAGTACCAGGGATTTGTAGAGTCCTCATCAGCATTAGCTGGGGCGATAGGTGCTATTATTGGAGGATTGATCGCTGATTACTTAAACGCTAGAGAGAACTTGTACATCCTAGACTATATATTGATGGGCTCAGCTATAGGACCGTTCCTAGCCACTATACTAGTCAGTGCCTTAAAAATATCTAAAACAGAGCCTATCAAACTAGATTAAAATAAAAATATGTTTGTGTGGGAATTCATAGAAGTTTTTTCAGCGCTAGTATAACTAATACAACAGCTATCGCAAGGAATATGAGTAACGGAACGTATTCCCAGACAACGCTTCTCTTCACCACTGTTAGACAAATCTTTACACTCTTTACGTTACCAGCCGCGTCTTTAGCGATTATTTCTATGGTATGTTTTCCTTCATCTAACCAAGTGGTGTATACTGTACCGTTACCGATATATTTTGTTTCTCCATTGATTTTTACCGTTACTACGACAGGTGATTTATCATATATTTTCCACTTAATGCTTACTCTACCTGGGGAAAGTCTAGAATTGTTTACTGGCTGTAACACCTCTACTTTCGGCGGTGTTGTGTCTCTTGTAATAAATACGCTTGCTTTGTTGAGGAATTTCGCATTATCATAGCAGGCTACCGTAATGTTATAGATTCCATCTTCAGGCAAACTAACTGTATAGCTGGATACTGGTCTATTAACGTATTCCTGAAGAGTATCGTTGAGGAATATGCCTATCTCCGACACTGGGTAGTCTCCAATTATTTCCCACCTAACAATTATTGTTGTGTTAGGGGTGTATGTAGCATTTTTAGGCGATGTAATAATGATTGATGGAGGTTCCCTAACGTATACAAGAATACTATTCTCTCCGAGGTTACCAGCTCTATCTTTGGCCTTTATTGTGATTAAGTAGTTCCCACTGGAGAGCTCCAAGTAAGCAGTTTCGGTATCGGTCTCTATTACGAGGCTAGAATTGACATAAATAAAGTACTGACACGAGCTAAAATCGGTTGTAGCCCAGCGAATTTTCAATGTTCCGGCGAGTTGATAAGAATTGTTAGCTGGCTCGATTATACTGATTCTTGGTGGGGTTATATCAATAGCGAAGAATACTGTATAAGTTATATTTACGCCGTTCTCTAACTCTGCTATCAAGCGAACGCAATACCATGTGGCATCCTGAAGCCCTGTCAATTCGAATCGGGTATCGGATCCAGGCAAGGTAGCTTTCAGAGAATTGTTTAGGTATAGATAGTACTTAGTAACGTTAACACTCGCACTCCATCTAACCTCGACTGTTGTTGATGGGATATAGGAGTGGTTTACAGGATACTCAAGGACGATTCCAGGTGATGCAGGGTCTCTTGGATCTGTGGAATAAATAATTACTTCTTCATAATCTGTTAAGCCGTCGCCATCCGTGTCTGAATTAGAAGTATCTAGAGAATGATCCGTTTCATAAGCATCGCTAAGACCATCACCATCGCTATCAAATAATATAGAGTCACTGCTCTGGTTCCAATCCCATGCAAAAACTTCTTTGTAGAATCTAGCTATTGCTCTAGACTTGATCAGTACAGCGGCTTCCCGATTATCATCTAATGCGGTGCCAGACCAATTAATGCTACCAACTATGACATACTCATCATCAATTATTATTCCCTTATTATGACAAAACAGTGGCGGAGAACCACTCTTAAAGGCCGGGGCTACATAGAATCCGAGCTGTGTCAAATTATTAGCAATACTAGAATAATCATCATTGAATGGTCGATCGTCTTCTAAAATTATCTGAACCGTAACGCCTCTTCTGCGGGCTTCTTCCAATGCTTGAATGAGTTTTTGTGTACTATCTGAACCGTTTTTTATGTAAAGAAGTTCCATTAAGATAAAGTGCTTAGCGTTACTTATTGCATCCAGCAACACTTGCGTGGAGTTTTCTGGAGAAAAAATTGCTTGGACACTAGCTTCTGGATCGTGAATATACTGATTCATAAAAGGGGCTGTGTAATATATCGTCCCAGAATCATCGGGCTCTTTTCCATATCCATGCTTTTCTGGGTCATAGTTTATTGCTGCAGAAAATTCTTGATCAAAGATATTCTTGAAGATACTCGCGATTGTCCTGTTGTACATTACTGCGCTCCATCCGCGACTAGCAGTGCGATAGGGTATTCCCCTAATCCTTGTTGGGTCTGGAGGATAAGCTGTGGGAACAAAGTTTTCGCTCGCAACAAAGACTATCTCGGAATCAACAATGATTACTTTTGCATGTAAATAATAGGAGTCTTGGTCTAATCTAACAGTAATATCGTAGCCTTGGAGTGAGAGGTTATAGAGTTTATAAGCCATCCATCTATTATATTCATCTCCACTTGGTCCAGAAACATTGCCTTCGAGAAGAATCCTAATCCTAACGCCTCTTGTAGCCGCGTCTTTGATGAGATTATATATGTCGAGGCTCCAGAATTCGTAAACCATTAGATCAATGGATGAGTTGGCTATGGTTAAGATGGATTGAAGAGCGCTATATGATGAGTCCGGATTAACAAATACGGTGGTTCCTAGACGAATATTTATTTGAGAGGTTCTAAAAGTAGTGCTTTCAAGAGTTGGGTATGGCGTCCCCTCTAAAGAAAGAGTATAGATACGGATTAGGGTTCTAGGGTTCGCGGTCTCCGAGACCACTGATGAGATAGACAATAGTATAATAATGAAGAATATTCTTATTCTTAGCAACTTATTTTGGCTCAGTACCATATTTTATCACCTAAGTTACTGAGAGGGTTAAGAGAGAATATAGTATCGGTCTTGCGAACTTTTTGGTAGAGAGAAAGTTGGTACTATAGTAATGTGCTTTTTACGCATTAGTAAATCCCTGAAAGACTAGTAGTTAACTAGTGAGTAAAGGAGCTTTAAAAATCTCTGCGTCTCTATCTCTCAAAAATTGAGGTAACCGGTTAAAAGATGCGATTAGAATCCATTATAGGGACTCACTTACCGTAGTAGTAACAAGAAATTCTCATTTTGTTATTTCGTTTTGTCTTGTGGCTTTTTAAAATAGAGAGTTAGCTAGGTTATGGTTGGATTAGTAAGAAGTATTGGAGGGGTATCGCGAGGAGATCGCCTTCTTCTCTTATTTCCTTTTTTCTCCATACAACTAATTTTATATCAGGTTCTTCTTCCTCAAGGGCCATTTTTGCAAAGTTTTTCCTAGCTTTTCTTAAGTCACTGGTCTTGCTTTCTATACCAATGATTCTTCCAGCGAGTTTTAAAACAATATCTACTTCGGCGTTTTCTGAACTCCAGTAATATGTTCTTGGTAGAGGGTCGCCCTCGGTATGATGCAGGAGTCTTAACGAGTGTTGTACTGCAAGAAGCTCGTTGATATATCCTATCTGTTCGTGGGTGTCTTCTTTGGATAATCTCAGCATAGCATTTCTTAGGCCGGGATCTATGGGGTAATACTTTCTTTTTCCACGCACAGTTTTTGTTGGTGATTTCCTATACTGTCTTGACTCAACTATTAGGAATGCGTGCTTAAGAGCCTCCACGTATTGCTCTACAGTAGGTACACGAATTCCCAGATTCCTTGATAAGGAATAAAAGCTCTGTTCGGAACCAGCATAATACGATATTAGAAAAAATAAGTCCTCTAATTTGTCGGGTACGCGGGCTCCTGCGATTCTCATAGCGTCTTTGTATATTGATAACCAAGTATAAGTGATTAATAATCGGTAAAGTTCTTGGTGGCTTTTTTCTCTGTTAAAAAAGATTTCTGGGAATCCCCCGTAGATGCTTATGAAATTTACCAGCCAGCTAATCCTATTGCTATACTTGTATAACACTTTTTCACTTCTAAATAATTCATGTTTAAGAATGCTTAGGTCGGAGTTTTTAACGGCGTCCATGAATCCGTTAAACAATTCTCTTGAAACTCCGTAAAGATCTATGTTCAATGCTCTTAAACACTCTCTAAGTGATAAAGGTAGCAATAATCGTAGAAAACAACGGCCGACTAGGGACTCGGAACTACCGATAATAAGTTCGTATGCGGAATAACCACTAATCGCTATGCCTCGGTTAATTCCTAGATCAAAAAGCGTCTTTACATGGTCTGCCCAATTAGGATATTTGTGGGCTTCATCTATAATAATGTGGGCTTCCCCATACTCATCTGACACAGACTCAAATATCTTTAGGAGCATTTGAGGATCGCTTCTAACTACTGGATCATCAGCTAAGATATAGATCACAGGAATATCTGATTCCTGAGCATACTGTTTCAATGCAACAGTCTTTCCCGTCTGTCGGGGTCCGTATAAAATGAATATCTCTTTTTTCCTGAGATGCTCATGAATATCAAAAACAACATCTCTTTTAAACTCTGGAAGCTCCTCTCTTTTCCCAACGAGCCATGGGCTATGTCTGTAAATTACATCCCAAACCAAATATGTCACCAGAATTTCATCATAATGAAATATCATATTTAAATATTAGTTCATTATAATGAACTAATACTAATAAAGATAATTTCATCATGATGAAAACTTCCGCTGAAGATATTGAGTATAAGGTAGTCAAGAATACATATTAAGAATTGAGATTATAGTTCTATAGTTAAGTTGCAGGCGTTTTTATCCGCTAAATTTCTAAGAGTATGAAGGTGGAGCTTCAAAAATTTTTAAAGCATATAGAGCATAGTTTTCCTCGTTTTCCTCGTAGGCAAAAACCTTTATATTTTGGCATTAATGAACTTCAATATTTTATAGTTATGCTTCATAGTATTGTTAAAAAGGGGCGATAATTTGAGAGACTTGCTTGAGGAACTTGTAAAATTTGGTGTTGAGAAGGGAGCAAATTTCATCGATGTGAGGATGCAAATTAGTTATGGCTCTCTCTATGTTGTTAGGGACGGCATCGCTGAGACTATCCGGGATACTCTTTCTCAGGGAGCTGGAGTAAGAGTACTAGTAGATGGTGCCTGGGGTTTTGCCACGAGTAATAGTCTCGACAAGGATACTCTCAGGAACGCTATTAAGGACGCCATATCGATGGCTAGGGGATCAGCAAATTTGAGAAAGAGGAAGACATCATTAGCTGAGGTAGATGTCGTAGAAGATAAGGTTAAAGCGAAGGTCAGCAAGGATCCAACAACGGTTTCTTTGGAGGAAAAACTCGAGTATGCGCTAGAGATAAACAAGAACTTATTCTCCCTAGACAAGCGTGTAAAGAGTGCTCAGACCCAGTACAGCGATGAGAAGATAATCCAAGTATATGCTAATTCTGACGGGAGCTATATTGAGCAGGAGAAAATCTACATATTCTTCGGAGCCGATGCAATGGCGATAGAGAATGGTATCAGAGCATCCGCACGCGAATACAACGGATCAATCAAAGGATACGATATCGTCCTTGAAAATAATCCTGAAGACTTCGCGATGATTTTAGTAGATAGATTAAGGAAACAACTAAAAGCAAAGGTTGCTAAGGGAGGAGTTTTCCCAGCCGTAATAGGACCAAGAGTTATTGGATTATTTACTCATGAAGCATTCGGGCACTTATCCGAAGCAGACCTAGCATTTTCGGGTGCTGTAACCATTCAGAAAATTGGTCAGAAGGTAGCTTCGGATATCGTAACTATTGTTGATGATGGTACTTTACCAGATGCTTTTGGTAGTATCGCCTATGATGATGAGGGAGTAAGGGCTCAGAAGACAATAGTTGTTAAGGATGGTGTACTCGTCAGTTTTCTCTATGATAGAGAAATGGCGAAGACTTTCGAAGAAATGATTAATCGCATAAATCCAAAGTTACTAGAGATTTTTAACGTGAAGCCCACTGGGAACGCCAGAGCAGAGAATTATCGCGTCCCACCCATTATAAGGATGAGGAATACCTATATCCAGCCACGAGACTATAGCATAGAGGAATTATTCGAAGATATTAAGTTTGGATACTACTTAGTTGCCCCACTGGGTGGTCAGGCAAACCTAGATGGAACATTCCAGGGAGGTACTCAAGAGGCTTATGAGATAGTGAATGGAGAAATCGGAGAACCCGTTAGAAATGTCTCATTCAGCGGGAACACTCTTGAGACGTTAATGAAAATTGATGCTATTGGAAAGGACTTTGATATCAGAGCTGGTTTCTGTGGCAAGGGCCAAACGATGTATGTAGGTATAGGAGGACCCCATGTTAGGGTGCGCGAATTAGTGATTGGAGGAGGAGGTGTGTAAGGAATGAGTTATGAAATGCTGAACGAGGACTTGGTTGAATGGGTTGTTAATGAGGCATTGAAACTAGGTGCTGATGAAGCGGAGTGTTATGGGCATTATAGCAAACAATACAATGTCAATATAATGGCTGGAGAAGTTAAACAACCATCTTTTCAAGAGGATGCGGGATTAGGGATTAGAGTAATCGTGAATAAGCGACTGGGGTTCGCTGCAACAAACGTATTTGAGCGAGAAAAGATAAGAGAAGCAATAAAGAGAGCGCTATCAATCGCTAGAGCATCTCAAGAAAATCCAAAGTGGAGAAGTCTCCCAGAAGCATCTAAGTACGAGAGCGTGAGAGGTATTATAGATACTAGAATAAGAGATATCGACCCAGGCGAAGTATTAGAGATCACATCAAACCTGTTGAATAACATAACAAGTCTAGACAAGAGGGTTATTCCCGTATGGGGCGGAGTCTTCGCTGGTTATAATAAAGCATTAATAGCTAATTCCAATAATGTTAGAGGAGAGAAAGAAGGAACAATCATTGGAGGGTCTCTAGGAACTATAGCACGTGATGGTAACGTTACAACCCCCGTACATTCTGAAGTCGTAATGAGTAGGACAAAAGAAATCAATTTTGATGGACTCGCACTGAAACTAGTAGAGAAAACCGTTAAATCTCTCACAATAACGAAGATAGAGACAGGCGATTATCCAGTCATATTCGACCCAGAAGCACTCTTCATGCTTTCTATAGTTACGATAATACGAGCAATCAGCGCAGACTTTGTTCAGATGGGGCGATCACCATATACCAATAAAATAGGAGAGGTTGTAGCAAGTCAAGAAATAACATTGATAGATGATGGAACGCTACCGGGTGGAATAGGCTCAACACCCTTTGATGACGAAGGATGTCCCACGAAAAGAACCGTGATCATTGAGAGAGGAGTTCTTAAGAGATTCCTTTACGATAATTATAGAGCAAAGATAGAGGATAAAGAGAGTACTGGAAACGGTTTTAGAGGCGGAGGTGGAGCCCAGCCAAAATACCTCTTCACACCATCGATTTCGCCAACTAACATAATTATAGAGCCTGGAAAAGAGAGCCTAGAAACTATAGTATCAGAAATTGAGAAGGGAGTCATGATCCTAGGTATCCAGGGGGCTCATGCTAGTAACCCAGAAACGGGAGAGGTTAGTGCTGTAGCTACTCCAGCATGGGTAATAGAGAAGGGTGAGATAAAAGGTCTCGCACCAGGAATAATGATAAACATGAATATCTACGAAGCATTAAGGGATGTAAAAGCGATAAGCAAAGAGGTTCGACAAGTATATAACTTTATAACGCCATGGATCCAAATCGAGAAAGCAAAAATAATAAGTAAGTAAAACAACTAAAACGCATCTTGGTAATTCTTTTTCTCATTTTAGTAGCTCATAATTTTGCAGTATAGCGAACTTAGGCAATCTTTGTAATTTTAAGAATTATCAACGAAAATGTTTTCTTCTTTTTAAGGTAGGAAATAAATAAGCTCTAAGTAAGTCAATGAAAGGCTAAAGCTGTGTATCTTGTTTAGAAAAATGGGTGAAGATATGAAAAATCATACAAGGAGAAGTCTCGGGATACTATTTCTTATTCTTCTCGTAATCCCCACCGTTGCTACGTTATCTATACCGCTTCGAACTCTCAACTTGGAGAGGAGATCGATTAAGAAAAATTTTCCTGTGTTTCGTGATGAAGCATTTTTGCAATCCTCTTTCCCCTTTGATGTCGCTGTGATATCTTGGAGCTATCCTACCGAGACCGCATTATTTAGTGTCGGAGACGTGGATGAAGATCCCTATTTAGAAGTTGTTTTAGCTAATACCTTGGATAGTCTCAGCATCCTTGATCCATACGGATTAGAGACATCAAAAGACTTTTCATGGAGGATTTCCAGATTATTCGTTGGTGATGTCGATCAGGATAACATTAGTGAGGTTGTGATCTTCTCGTATAGTGATCAATTACTTAGCATATGGGATGTAGTTACTGGAGAAATAGCATCCTGGCGTGTAGAAGGAGTTACGCCAGAAACAATGGTGCCTATCCATAGTTCTGATGGATACTTCGCCATAATTTTTGCAAACAAGACGCACATTCTGATGCTTAATTATAGTGGGCTCTTCCTTTTGCATAAATTTGAATCGCCTCGAACGATCTGGAGAAGCGGTGTAGCTGATGTTGATGGTGACTCTTCATTAGAGTACATTTTTTCAACAAAAGACGGTGAAGAGGCAAAAATAGTAGTGTATGATTTTGATTCTCAAGAATTGTTAGAGATAAGTACTTCGACAGTATATTCTGCTAATTTGTTAAGAATTGATTTTGATGGAGACTCTGTCGATGAGGTCTTCGCCTATTCAGCAACCACTTTTGGTTTAGTAGATAATAATGCTGAGAGATGGGTAGAATCAGCTAACGGAACAATCATTGGAGCTGACATAATTGATGTTAATCAAGACGGTTTAATGGATATAGTTTTGTCAATAGAGAATAATGGATTGATAATAGTTCGTTATCCTCAAATTATTGAGAAAATATTTGATCCATTACAGACAGTTCCAGTTGTAGCGGATTTTGATGGAGACAAATCCTTTGAAATCGCTGGGTTCTGCAATAATAAATTAGTTCTCGTCAATACTAGCGGAGAGATAGAGTATTCGTACCCAGAGACACTTCCTCCCTATGGGCAGTTCATAAAGGCGGCCGATTTAGAAGGTGACGGGTTAATAGATATTATAGCACCATTCACTTACTGGGGAACGGTTAAAATCGGGGAATTTAGATTTATAAGACTTCCTTTCAAACCCATCAGAATAAGCGATCAATTCTCTTTACCCATCACGTATAACGTGAGCGAGTATCATGACTATAATGCATTAACAAGTATTTTGACAGAACTTTCTAATAGATACCCTAGCAAGGTAGAGGTATCTGCGATAGGTGAGTCATGGCAGGGGCGAAAAATATGGTTAGTAAAGGTAACTAATGGAGATGGCGTTGAGAAACCAGCAATTCTCTGTATAGGTGCTCATCATGCTAGAGAATTCATAACTGTAGAAAATACTCTCTATACTATAATGGTACTGATAGCATTGTATGGAAAGGATCCAGTAATTACTCAATTACTAGATAATTTCGATTTCTACTTCGTACCGATGCTGAATCCAGATGGTGTAGAAATAGCCCTTAAAGCAAATGATTGGCAGAGAAAAAATGCTAGACCGGTCGATGATGATGGTGATGGGAGAGTAGATGAGGATCCACCAGAAGATCTCAACGGTGATGGGTTGATAGACGTTATATACGAGTATAGCGAAGCAACGGGCCAATGGATACTTAATTATGAGGGGATAGATAACGATGGTGACGGTAGGAGCGGAGAGGATTGGATAGGAGGAGTAGATCTTAACAGAAATTACGCATTCGATTGGAGCAATGAGGAGCTCTATGGAGAGAAGTCGTCAGAAATATATGCAGGACCAGAACCCTTGTCAGAACCCGAAACCCAAGCCTTAGATGAGTTAATGAATACTACAAGGCCTCTCCTAGCTATTTCTCTCCATAGTGGTACTAGAGCAGTACTTTCCCCATTTGCTATCAATTATACATTACCTTTTGAACAAGAACTATTTGTCGAATTAGCGGGTTTGGCGTCCTATGTCAGCGGTTTTCCAGCTATGCAACTATGCACACTTTACGAATCCTATGGATCATGGGATGATCACGCCTATGGCTACTACAACATATTCTCGGTAACTATAGAAACTTTCCGGAATGATTCAGCTTTCACTTATATTTTCGAAAAAGGTAAGCAAATACTAAGAGGATATAGATGGTATTTTAATCCAGAACCAAGCAGGATACCCGAAGTAAATGAGATTGTTGCAGAGACCTTTATTAATGTAGCCCATTGGATGCTTAAAAAAATTCTAGCAGATCAAAAACCACCAGAGATAACCTCAGAGGATATCAATGTTGAACTACACCATAATTACGTGATAATAAGTGCAAGACCAATAGATTATGAATCTGGTATTCATAAAGTCTTAGCGAGAGTTAAGACGAGCGAGGGAATTAAAGAGGGAGAAATGTTTAAAGATATTGAACACAGAGTTTGGGTCACGAGAATAGATTCTATAAGTAATATGATTGAGGAAGTATATATAATTATAGAGGACAAAGCTGGGCACGTTACGGAATTCTCCTTAAGTAATGTGACAGATAATATCGGACCAGACTTGGTAAAACTCTGGTATAAACCGAGAAAGCCGAGAATCATTGATAAGATCAACGTGTATGCAATAGTTAAGGACTTCTCAGGGGTGAAAGAAGTTGTTCTGCAATATTCCATAGCGGGAACTAATAATTGGTCTAACATCACCATGGTTTATGAAGAAGATAAAGATTATTACATTGGTACTATTCCAGCACTAGTAAACATTTCCTCTGGAATCCCTACTGTTAATGAGTCATCGGCAGTAGTTGAGTTCAGAATAATGGCTGTGGATGTGTGGGGAAATCCAAGTAAGTCAAAGACTTTTATTATTCTAGTTTCTTCGGATCTGGAAGGACCCGAGATCTCTGTAAGACTCGTACCTCGGGCACCGTCAATGTTTGACTCAGTCAAGGTCTATGCAGATATCAGTGATAAGAGCGGAGTGGATAAGGTAATCATGAGTTATTGGAATGGTAAGGAATGGATAAACGTCACGATGGAGAGGATAGATTACTCGACGTATCTCGGAGAAATACCGCCTCTTAAAGCGTTTACGAAGGTAATAATCAGGATAATAGCTAACGACACTGTGGGTAACAAATCCGTAAAAAGTCTCGAATACATTGTAAAACCCCTGCCTCTGAGATACATGATAGTGGCAATAATCACAATTGTAGCGATTCTGATAGTTCTTATCTACTATCGTCGCGAGAGAAGGAAGAGATAATAATTTTTTTCTAATTTTTAAATAGTTATTGCTACTTGCTGAAGCATCCGTGTTATGGTGAGGTGTTCATTCCTTGGCTGCGAACTTGCTATCACTCTTAAAAGTTGGAAAATATGTGCTAAGGAACAGGATTGTTCTCCCCCCTATGCAAGCGGATCTAGCGACAGAGGAAGGTTTAGCTACGGAAGCACATGTTAAGCATTATGGGAGGTACGCGCGTTGGTGTGGTTTAGTAATAGTTGAGCACACAGCAGTATCGCCTGAGGGGCGTTATTCGAGAAAGCAGCTGGGAATTTGGAGCGATAAGCATATTCCCGGACTAGCTAAGATAGCAAAAGCTGTGCATGATGAGGGTGGAGTAGTAGTTATTCAACTAAATCATGCTGGTGGAAAAGCATCACGCGAAGTGACGAATAGTTCGCCAAAAGCACCTTCCAGTGTACCTTTAGAGTTTTATCCCGAAACGCCTCGGGAGTTGAGTTTAGACGAGATAGAGTCCATAATCAGGAAATTTGGAGAAGCTGCGGAGAGAGCATATAGTGCGGAACTTGATGGAGTTGAGATACATGGAGCGCACGGGTTCTTGCTTTCTCAATTCTGGTCCCCTATAACTAATAGGCGAAAAGACGATTATGGGGGATCACTAGAAAATAGAATGAGATTGCCCTTGGAAATTGTTAGGGAAGTAAGAGATCGATTACCTAGGGATTTTCTCCTCCTTTACAGATTAGGGGTCACGGATCTTAGAGATGACGGAGTTAAAGTGGAGGAAAGCATCGTTTTCGCGAAGAAGCTTGAGAAAGAAGGTGTCGATATTATAGATGTGAGTGGAGGCCTATGCGGTTCTCGACCGAAGGAGTTAGAGGGTGTTCAGGGGTATTTCATTCCATACGCGCATGAAGTGAAAAAGAATACTAATATCCCAATCATAGGAGGAGGTGGGATAAGAGATCCATTAGTAGCTGACAAATTCATTCGAGAAGGAAAAGTTGACCTAGTGTACGTGGGACGAGCGCAGTTAGAGGATCCAGAATGGGCGAGAAAAGCAATAGAGATTCTCAAGAACAAGTATTCCCAGTTTTCTAGTCAGGGTTAAGGGTTTTATTTAGAAACACTTCTAAGCCTCTGTACGGTATTCTCTTAGGTATTAGATGAGTACCATCGCATGATGGAGCGTTAAAATAGGTCTTATCAATGATGTTTTCTCTACATGTCGCGTACGACAACCCTTGTTTCCTAGCTTCATCAACTACTGGGAACAATAGCTTTTTCCTCAATTCAATAGGCAGGAAAGCATAACTTCTCGTAATTTTTCCGGTCGGATAATATAGTTTTTTCCACTTCTTTTCAAGTTCTGGGAACTCATTTATCATCCTCGCGAAATTATCCGGTCTTGCCTTATAAGTTGAGGTAACAACATGCTTAGCTCCAATACTAGCAACGACCCGTACTAACTCTCTGAGAGAGTGTTCATCATCATTTAGGAAGGGGATTATGGGATCTATTCTAACAGAGAAGGGGACTTCATGCCCGGCCAATTTCTCCAAAGCTCTTATTCTTGCACTAGGTAAGGGGGCGTAAGGCTCTATCCTCCTGGCTAAGGAATCATCTAAAGTAGTGATAGTAACGCTAACAGCCGCGTTGTATTTTTCTAGAAGATCGATATCCAATAGGAATAAATCACTTTTAGTAGTTATTTGGATCCTTAGTCCGAGAGGAAGAAGAACTTTTAAAACTCGTCGAGTTAGTCTCAAAGTTTTTTCGCAGGGAGGATAGGGATCACTGCTTAGACTCATATCAATAGGTCTTCGAGGATTAATCCTACGCAGATCATTGAATAATCGTTCAATCAAATTGTTTTTCGGAGTACTGTCTCTATAACCTATATAAGACGTGGCGTAACAATAGAGACATTTATGAGAGCAGCCCGTGTAGGGATTTATTGTGTATTTCACGGGACATGTGCAGAGTTTACTTTTCCAGGGATCAAATAATGTCAGGACAGACACTAATCCTCACCATTAAAATACACTCTAGTAAACACTTATTTGAACATCATCGTGATGCGCTTGATGTTTGAGAGGATTGGGATACACATATGTAATTCATTACACATTTAAACGAATACTACTATACAAATCGTTCAAATAATCTTTATTCTAACGTAGGCAGAACATCTTTGTTGAAAAATTCTTTCTCTAGGGGTGAGAAAACTTGAGCAAGAAAGTGATTGGTATTCTTCTCGTACTACTAATAGTAGGGGGTAGCATATTCTTTCTTCAAACACAGAAAGTCACCATAGCTATTCTAACTGGTCAAGTATCATACGGAGGAGGGACTAGCATAACTATACAACAAGTAGGATTCTCTCATCTACTGAACCTCGAAGTCAGAAATATTTCACGATTAGAATATTTCATGACTAAACGTGGTACGCCCAGAGTCACGGAGTCACGCCCAGTACAGTTACCAAACGTAGTTAACCTAACCATAAAATTCAAATTAATCACTCCAACAAACACTGCCCTCGCTTTCGAACCACTAAAGATCGGTAAAGGAGGAACACACAACTTCGAACTAGTAATAGGCCCTGCTGAAGGACTAACGTCTCCAGGAACGTTCCACCTAATCATAGAATTCCACCTGATAGTCACAACCCCAACAGGAACAAAAGTAGTGGATATCCAGAGAACAATTGAAATAACCTTCACAGTTCCAAAAGGCACCGTCAGTATGAGAGAAATAGCACAATCCTAACTTTTCCTACACCTATAATTTTTTATACAAAATTCGAACAAATTTCTTTAAATAAAGTAAAAATCCCGCAAACATACTTCATAAACGCATAAGAACCATTGCTTATATGGGGTTTTATTGAGTGGTCTCCAAGAAAATAATTAGAAAAATAATTGATAAAAAACAAGACCTCCCAGAAAAGTACTCAAGGATAAAAGCACTAAGCAAATTTGACTTTTCTAGGGTAATGGAGTTTGTTGTGAAGGAGTTTCTCGAAGCTAATAAGAAGGGAAAAGAACCAAGTATTGACGCCGTCTCCAAATATGTTCCAGATATAGCCCGGGAAATTCTTGAAGAATTCTTCGAATTTACCAAGGCTCTATTTGAGTGTTGGAAAGAACACGGCGATAAACTCGACGCCATAATGAATTGCCTAAAAGGAGAATAGCGAAGAATTAACGCCAAGAAAACTATGAAGCTCAGAGAACTGGAATACGGGAAGTATTAAGGCAGCATCTGCAAAGCCTCTTCGGGCGTGAATATTTCTAGCTTACACCTTGTCTCTTTTGTAATTAAATTAAAGTGGGATACATTCCTGGTAACAAGCGGTATCTCATTTCTGCAACATATAGCTGCTATAAATACATCCCTCAATCCCACTAGTTTCCCCTTCTTATGCAACATCGCGTCAATTTCTGCAGCAATCCTAGCAGATTCAGCATCAAGAGGCAACACAGTAACCCACAACAAGAATGTTCTTACATCATCCAGCTCTTTTTCATACCCCCCATAACTTGGGCCATATATCAATTCATACACAGTTATGGATGTGACAAAGAATCGAACCCTATCCCGCGATTCCCTGATCAATTTACTCGCTGCGGAACTCTGATCTTTCAAGAACTCAATAACAACGTCGGTATCTAAACAGAGTTCCAGCGCTTCCACCTCTCCCTAATTACTTCGAGCAATTCCTTAACATCAACACTTTCCCAACTACCAGCCAACTCATCCAACTTCTTAACCTTTTGAATAATAATCTCATCGCCCTTCAGAGTAATCTTTACGTAATCCCCCTCTTTTATCCCAAGCTTCTTTGCTATCTTACTCGGAATCGTTATTTGCCGATTCCTAGTAACTTTGACAACAGCCATAAGTCCTCACCACTCACTAACAATTCCTAACTATTAACAATGTTCTCTACTAGATATAAAATTTCTACTATAAAATGAGTTGGCTACTATAATATAAATCATTAGTAAGAAAGAACAAACATTTCAATTGTTTCTCAGTATTTTTGAGAGCTTCAGGTTGGGCCAGAATAGTGAACACCACTCCATAAAAATAACTACTGAGGTACAATTACTCTGAAAGGCACACGAAAATTCCCGAATAGCTCTGTTCTTCTCAAAATAGTTTGAAATAGTCAAATGAACAGGCTCTATTTTAGGCTCTTACTCGTTTTTTCTTTCTCACCGCTCCATTGCTAATCATTGATTAAGATAGCCATACGACTTCATCGACTACTGAATACTAGTGTAGATCCAGCGGTACAAGTTCTACAGAAATGGTACCCCTAACACCCACCAGTTCAAAATTTCCAAAAAAGACATTCCGCTACATGTATTTCTCTAATGATAAACATTTATAACATAATTACGTAATTACATAATAACTAATGAAATTCAGAAGGAGTTAGTTATGAAAAATAAGTACACCACGATACCCGTTACAATAGAGGTAAAAATGATTCTAGAAAAGATAAAGGGGAATCAGGACTGGAGCAGCTTTCTAAAAAATCTCGTAGAGGAATACTTAAGGCTCAAGAGAATAATTGCGGCGCGTGAACTCCAGCTAAGATTTAGTGAGGAAGTGGAGAAAGCCTTGATGGAGTCAATACGATCCATGAGAAAACTAAGAATGAGGGAGATATTTGGTGAAGATAGCCATTGACACTGACGTCCTAATATACCTAGTCAAGAATAAGCTTCTAGAACGCTTCCTAGAGAAATACGACGGATGCATCACAGCCATAACAGAATACGAATATATGAGAGGAGAAGTAAAAGCAGGTGTTAAACCAAGAATATCAAAACAAACACTCAGCGAAGCCTTCGAAATTCTAGAACTCGATAACAAAAGTATAACGATAGCATCAAAAATATGGTCAAGCCTAAGCAAGGAAGGAGAAATAATTGATGAGAGAGACCTATTAATTGGTGCCATCTGCATAGCACATAATGTCCCATTATGGACCTTCAACAAGAAACACTTCGAGAAGCTCAAAAAATTCAAACTCGTACTCAAAGACATTGACCTGCAAGAACTGTGAAATCAAACCATATAAGCATAAAGGAGTCTTTGGGAAAATTGTCATAGTTGTATACAAATCTCGACAACAGGAATCACGATTGGTTATCGTTTCAAGGACATTAACAAGCTGAAAAGTTATTCATAAAAGCAATAACTAGCTAATTATTGTGCCGCCTTAATTAATTCCGAAAGTAAAAACCCCTGCCTAGTTCTATAATAAGAGCTCCGAAATTGTATCCTATGGCTTCTTTTTAGAAAAAAGCGAGAAGGAGAAAAGAGATCGAGAAAAGTTTATTTTCAATCAAGTGTTAGGATAAGATTGCCTGTAGTGTTTGTTTGAATCTTTTGAGTCTTTTTGATACTCTACTCGGATGCAAATTTACTTCTTTTCCTATCTCGTATAATGATTTGCCCTCTAACCTCATGAGGATTATTTTTATGTCTTTCTCATCGAGCTTCTTAAGCATCTCTAACTTCCCGTTTCCTTTTTCCTCAGAGGATATATAATAGTATTTAATCTTGAGGTTTTTTATCAAGGGTATATCGTGCATAAGAAATGTTTCGCCCCAGG
>Ga0180301_10001531_pt1 | contig 18206 bp, 17 predicted proteins | sample GuaBasSediGuay16_FD_121797 | JGI IMG/M metagenome (GOLD analysis project Ga0180301, IMG submission 121797) | Subseafloor sediment microbial communities from Guaymas Basin, Gulf of California, Mexico - Guay16, Core 4569-2, 12-15 cm | ecosystem: Environmental > Aquatic > Marine > Hydrothermal... | reverse complement strand
GTAAACCTAAAAAACTAGATCTTTAGTGCAAACAACAAAAACGCCTTTGAAAACGGCGCGACGATTCTTTAACAAAGTAAAATATAGGTGTCAAGTCTTTTTGTCGCCCTCAAGTGTGCCCGGGCTGCCCTTCTCAGGCAGCAACTTCCTCCTTAACAGAGACCGCAATCTTGTAGAGTACAGAAAGCACAAAAAATCCCGTTGCATAAACCCCGAGAGAGATGAAGACCTCCGGGGTCGTGGGCCAGTATTCAAAGATCCTGTCAAAGGGATTTGGTATGAAACCCCCGACAACCAGGGCCAAGCCCTTATCAATCCACGTAGCCACAATTACCGAGCCGCAGGCTATGGCAAGTATGCCCTCGCGTCGGCGCAACTGCGGAATAATAAGAAGCACAAGTGCTATCACAGCAAATACGGTGGCTCCCCACATCCACGGCACAAGCCTTGTGTGCCCTTCAAGGCCAAAGAAAAGGTATACGATAGCGTGCATGTGCTCAGGTATCCGGCTGTAGAATGCCGTAAAGAGCTCAAGGAGGAAGAAAAACACATTGAGTATCATTGCATAAGCGACAATGCCGCCAAGTGTCCTGATTTGTTCTTTTCCGGGATCAAACCTGGATAGTTTCCTCACAATGAAACACAAGAGAATCAGCAAGGCGGGACCGGAGCAAAACGCCGAGGCCAGAAACCGTGCCGCCATAATAGCTGTTAGCCAGAAGTGCCTGCCCGGGAGGCCGGCGTAAAGAAACGCCGTTACAGTATGAATGCTGAAGGCCCACGGAATTGATATGTAAATCAAAGGGGTGATCCACTTCGGATAGTGAACACCTTTTCTTTCTGCGCTAAGGACATTCCATCCTATAAAGATATTCAGCAGGAGGTACACGTTTAAAACAATCATATCCCAGAACAGGATGGAATTCGGGTGGGGGTACAAAATTATGTTCATGACCCTGGGAAGGTACCCAAGATCCACCGAAATAAAGAGCCCACACATGACAATCGCAGAGACAGCCAGGAATTCTCCCAAAATGGTGATTCTGGCAAACGCCTTGTAATTGTGAATATAATAAGGCAAGACAACCATGACTCCGGATGCCGCTACGCCGACAAGATAGGTAAACTGTCCTATGTAAAAACCCCATGAAACATCCCTGCTCATGCCCGTTATGCGCAACCCTTCAGAAAATTGGTACAGGTAGCATCCAAAGCCAACCCCAATAAATGCAAGCAGGAATAACAACCACCCCCAGTATGTCGCACTTCCTTTTAGCGCTTTATCAAGCATAACTCCCTCATATTATGTAATAAACATTGGGTCCGGTGCCCAGTTCCGGTTTGCGCCGAATACTGTAATGGGCCCTCAGGACTTTTCTTATATCTGAGTCAGGATCATCCAGATCTCCAAACACCAGCGCCCCTTCTCTTATCTCGTTAGCAGCCTCCACGCAGGCAGGAATCTGTCCTCTGGCGATCCTTTCATCACAAAAGGTGCATTTTTCCACGACCCCTTTTGATCTTGTCGGGTAATCGCGATTCGTGGGGAAGTCCGGGTTAAGTTCCTTGGGCGCTTTCCTCGGATCTCCCCAGTTGAAGCTCCTGGAGCCATACGGACATCCTGCCATGCAAAACCGGCAGCCGATGCAACGATGCCAGTCCATCATCACAATACCGTCTTCTCTTTTCCATGTGGCTCCTGTAGGACACACCCTGCAGCATGGGGGGTCTGTGCAATGGTTGCACATCAGAAGGAAGTTCCTCCCCAGATATTTTTCTCCGATGTATTCATGCTCTTGCCCCGGGAAGCTGTGTTCATAAGTTTCTTCCCATATCCACTTGATTTCCACCCTGGGGTCTCCAAAATTCGGAATATTGTGAACGCGGTTGCACGCTTCCATGCACCGCTTCATGATCTCGTCATCCATCTTGGCCATGTTTACGACCATGCCCCATTTCTTTCCTTGAGTGAGGGGAACTTCCCTTAGCGAAGCTTCCAGTTCCTTTGGGGCAAGCAGCTCGAATGCAGCCTTTCCCCCAATTCCCATGACCGCTGATAGACCGGCTATTTTTAAAAATTTTCTTCTATCAATGTCCATCACTTGGTCTCCTTAGGTGCAATATGGCAGTCCCAGCAATAGGGAGATATGCGCATGTAGTCGTGACACTGGTCACAGAATTTTGACTTATTGGAATGACAATCAAGGCATGTCTCTTCAACACTCTTGTAATAGACCTTCCCATTGCTCGCGGTATAGTACCTCTCTCCCCCACGCACCACTTCCTGCCTCCACCTCTCAAGCAGGTGCATGTGAGAGGTTTTCATGTAGGAGGTTTCCGCCACGCAAACCTTGGCCTCTTTTGCCTTGGGCGTTAGCTGTGGTTCAGGTGCCTTGGCAGCTTTTCCAGCGTTATAGTAAAAAGGAAACAGGAGCAGGCCAATGCCGATTATAAGCCCCACTATGATCTTTCCCGCATCATACATTCTCTTCTTCCTCCTCCTCTTCCATCCCGGGGAGTGGCTCACCTCTAAGATCGGTTTTTCTTTCTTTTTCTCCCTCCAGAATCAGTGCATTTCCAACCAGCTCGTGAACACCGGTGATTCCCACCTCGGGCACCCAGTATTCCATCAAAGTGGGCAGAGCAGCCCTGTCAATCGCGCATATGCAGGCCATCATGTTAACTCCGTATTTTTCGTGCACGTACTTCACCGCGTTCGCTCTTGGAAGCCCTCCCCGCATCCTTAGCTCCATGTTTTCACCCGCATTAAGGCCTGCACCACTTCCGCAGCAAAAAGTCTGTTCCCTTATGGTCGTATCCGGCATCTCGTAAAAATGATTACAGGTGTTCTTGATTATATATCTCGGCTCTTCGAGAAGACCCATACCGCGGGCAGGATTGCATGAATCATGAAACGTAACCACAAGGTTGTCATTTCTGCTTGGATCCAGTTTCAACTTGTTTTGCTTTATCAAGTCAGCGGTAAACTCGGTGATATGAACCATCTTGGTTGTCTTGGCATTCTCGAATTTCGTGCCGGTGATTGGTGAAACAGGTTCTTCAAGGAAATCCGCAGGTCCGTTAAATGTGTCCATGTACTGGTTAATCACGCGCCACATGTGTCCGCACTCGCCCCCCAGGATCCATTTGACACCAAGACGCTTTGCCTCGGCATACATTTTTGCGTTCAGCCTTTTAGCCATCTCATGGGAGGTAAAATAGCCAAAATTTCCTCCTTCAGAGGCAAAAGTGCTCCAGGTAAGGTCCAGGCCGAGATTCTCCAGGTAGTGGAAAAGCATCAGGTATCCCATGCACGTGTAAGTCCCCGGATCGGCAAACACATCTCCTGAAGGAGTAATGAAAAGAATTTCCGCCCCTTTTCTGTTAAAGCTGGGGTTAAGTCTCACCCCTGTTATTTCCTCGATGTCGTCAACGAAAAAATCTATCATGTCCTTGTAGGCATGAGGCTGGATACCAAGGTGATTACCAGTCCTGTAACAGTTGGCAACAGGCGCGGAGATCCAGTCAGTGTTTAAGCCTAGAAGATTGAGAAGCTCTCTACCCAGGATCGTTATCTCGGCTGTGTCAATCCCGTACGGGCAAAACAACGAGCACCGCCTGCATTCCGTGCACTGGAAAAAGTAGTACCACAGCTCTTTTAGCACCTGGTAAGTCATTTCCCTTGCGCCGGCAAATCGGCCGAGGATTTTCCCGGCTGTCGTGTACTCTTTCCTGTAAATGGAGCGAAGGAGCTCGGCTCTCAAAACAGGCATATTTCTGGGATCACCGCTGCCTATGAAGAAATGGCACTTATCGGCACAAGCACCGCAGCGCACGCAGATATCCATAAATATTTTTAACGACCTGAATTTCTCCAGCCGTTCCCGCAAACCATCCAGAAAGATCTGTTTCCAGTTATCAGGCAGCTTCCAGTCCTCATCGACAGGCGACCACTCCCGAGGGTTGGGCATACCCACGTATTCAAGGTTGGCTGGCTTGGAGCCATAACAATAGATACCGCTTCTGATTTCAACCGGGGTGCGCATCCACCCCTTCCAGATAGGCGGCAGATGCTTTACTTTTGCAAGATCTTCAGGTTTGGGTAAATCGGACATATTTACTCCTTTTTCTCTTCTTCTTCTTTTGCACCAGCACCTTCTTCAGCTTTTTCAGGCATCTTTTCAACCGGGAGCCCCGCTTCTATCATTTTGTCCCTGAACTCATCTTCATACTCCTCATAGGTATGAACCTTAACCGGGTAGTTCCACGGGTTAATATGCCGTACAAACCTGCTGTTGTTGGATAGGTTTCTTGTGGGGCTCAGGAAAATTCCAGCCATGTGCACAAGCTTACTAAAGGGAAAATAGGCAATTAGCGTGCAAAGCATAAAAAGATGAATGTAGAAAATTACACCGATCCCCTCAGGTACTTTTGGGTGAAACTTGACCAGGCCGATTGCAAGTTCCTTTACTGCAGTGAGATCCACCCTTAGAAAATATCTCATCAACACTCCGGTAAGCCCCAGAGTAAGCAGCAGGAAAAGCGGAAAATAGTCTGCAGGGAGAGAAATATAGCGGGTCTGATGTACATACAGCCTTCGCAGAAACAGGTACAGAAGTGCCAACAAAAGCAGCATATCGGTGATGTAAACCTCAGGTACCCCCAGGCCGCTCACCGGTAAGGGCCCCATCTGCAGGAAGCCGTCCAGCCTTTCAAGAATGTGGATAAAGGCAGGAACGGGATCGAGGAAGAACCTGAAATGCCTAAGAAAAATGACGAGGAAAGAATAGTGAAAAACAAGCGCTGCCAGCCATAGCCATTTTTCCCACTCATATGTAATTTTCGGGCCCTTTCTGAATTCAAGTCTCGTGTTTCTGAACAGGGACCGAAACAAAAGGACCTCAAATATCATCCTCACGACCACGCCGCCGGTTCCCTTTGGATTATCAATGCGGTTTGGTTTGATCCAGGGAAGGCTCCACTGTTGTCCGGCGGTTGTAGGGATCCTGAACGGTACGGGTGAACGTGCCCAGTTGATGACCCGAAGGACAATCCCCACAAAGAATGTGGCAAGGGCCAGGTAGGGAACAATTATTCCAAAAACAAGGCGCAAATCGAAAGCTCCCACCCCTACCCATGGAATCAGAATGAGTATGATCATTGCAATGCCTGAAAACAAAATTCCAACGACAAAATTCATGGATAGCTACCTCGTATCGTGAACTAAGCCCCTTTGTAATTTCGAACGCCTAAACTCCCTTTTATTTGCTACCCGCCATTATCTTTTTCGATGCCCGCCTTCCATACAGGGACCATTCCTATCATGCCTGCTTTTCTAAGCAGTCCGGATACCTCTGCTCTGGCCTCCCTAGCCCTGATTTCGTAAAGCTTTTCCCTGCACTTCATATAGATATCAAAAGCAAGCAAGCCTACCTCGTCTACCCTCGCTTCAAATCCGGGCAGGTCATCAAAAAGCTCGTTCTCTCTGAGCTCTTTTTCCAGCTCTCTTCTCACAAGATATTTTAGGGAAAAAATAAAGGCTACTGCCTGCGAGGGGGAAAACTCCTGAACAGCACGGATCCTGACAATCCTGTCAAGAATGGGTGATACCCTTTCAGGGTCTATCTCCCTGAGAAGCTCTTCATACAGGGACTTGATTTCCCGTTCAATCGTTGTACCCACCGGGTTTGCAAAGCGGTCCTTCTGCTTTTTCAGGAACCTGTGCGCATCGGACGGATATGTTTCCAGCGCCAGGTTGAGCCATTTGCCCAAAATGCCGGGTCCCTTTTGAGATAGAAGTTGTTCCAGTTTCATCACTCAGCGTGCGTTTTCTACGTTACTAATATCAAACACTTGTAATCAGCTCATTGCCTGTACGCATGCAAAAGCCATGAGCCACAAATGTTACGAGCGTCCCGTTTGGCGCATGGACTATAGAAAAATTGTTTCACGGTGTCAAGAAAAAATCCCTTGTCCCAGGCTCCGTTTTTCCTTTGAAGAAAGGCTCTTAGCTTAAATGGTTTCCTGAGGGGTACCCGCTCATTTAGCAGATGAGCACTGCGTCCGCCGGATCAGTACTTCGCGTCAAAGGGCCTTTTAATTGACTTCCCCGCCGCAAGCGGACGGCACAGCAAAAAGCACCAAGATCAATGCTCGCGACACAGAGATTGCTCTTTTTGTGGAGCAGCCAATATTGTTTTGCAAACCCTTGGTGGATATGGTAAAAAAATTAACTATCCCGCCGCAAGCGGGCGGGGCATGAATCCCTTGTCCGCCTCTGGCGGGCTCGTCCGCCTATAATTGTGCCATATGGCATTATCTCTGGCGGATTAAATATTCGGGTGCATAGGCTGAAGGAGGAAAATTCGGCTTAGCTTGTCGGGCAAGAACCTAATTCTTTATGTTTCATCACGGGCCAGGACAACCAGGGGCTGTAAAAGAAGTGAACAGATGGCACGATCATTATGCCCGCCGGGCCAGGAACGAAAAATGGCCGGCCAGGTCAGTTTATAAGCTCGAAGAGATTGACAAGAAATACAGAATAATCCGCGCTGGCGACCACGTACTTGACCTGGGGTGTTACCCGGGCTCCTGGTCCCGTTACAGCCTGGCAAAAGTCGGCTCAAGAGGCAGCGTGGTGGGCATAGATCTCAAAGAGCCGCGAGATCTTTCGCACCCAAATTTCAGATTTATCAGGGGGGATGTTCTTAACCTGGATGAGGCCTGGATAGCGGAGCAAGTCGGGCAAAGGGATGTGGTAATCAGCGATCTGGCACCCGCAACCACGGGAATCCGTGTAACAGATGCCAGTCGCTCCACGGCGCTTGCGCAAAAAGCCCTGGACATCGCCTTGGAGGTGCTCAAGAAGGGTGGACATTTTGTGTGTAAAATATTTGAAAATGAAGACGCAAAACAGTTGAGAAATGAATTTTCACATCTCTTTGAACAAACCCGAACCGTCCGCCCTGCGGCAGTTCGGAAAACCAGCAGGGAAGTCTATATCCTCGGTCTCCACTTGCTTGAGGAGCATGGGTATTGATTTCACAGCAGGCCGCCGGGGAAAGAACCTGGTGTCCTCGTAGGGTCAAAAGGAGGAGATTTGTTATGTCCGGCCACTCAAAATGGGCCTCAATCAAACACAAGAAAGGCGCCTTGGATGCCAAGAGAGGCAAAGTTTTTTCAAAGCTTATCAAGGAAATCACTGTGGCGGCAAGGCTTGGGGGAGGAGATCCCGCAGGTAATCCACGCCTGAGGACAGCCATTCAAGCAGCCAAGGCCGAAAATATGCCGAAGGAAAATATCGAAAGAGCAATCAAGAAAGGAACCGGCGAGCTGGAGGGAACCTCTTACGAGGAGACGAGCTACGAGGCTTACGGTCCAGGGGGTGTCGCAATCCTTATAGACTGCCTTACAGACAACAAGAATCGTACCGTAGCTGATCTCAAGCATATATTCGACCGCCACGGCGGCAACCTTGGGGAGCCTGGGTGCGTTTCGTGGATGTTCGTAAAAAAAGGACTTATCGTTTTTGATGCAGATAGCATGGATGAAGAACAGCTCCTCGAAATTGCACTCGATGCCGGGGCCGAGGACGTGATCCAGGAGGGAGGGCAGTTCGAAGTACGCACTGAGCCGGCCGATTTTGAGAAAGTCAAGAAGGCATTTGACGATGCTGGACTCTCTTACACCCTGGCAGAGATCAGCATGATTCCCCAAAACACTGTGCGGCTTGAGGGGAAGAAAGCAGAGCAAATGCTACATTTGATGGAAGCCCTGGAAGACAACGACGACATCAGCCATGTGTATGCTAATTTCGATATCCCTGATGAGGTTATTGAGGCAATAAGCTAATGCTTGTGCTGGGCGTAGATCCTGGCTCGAGAGTGACCGGGTACGGACTGGTAGAGAAAAAGACAAGAGGCATGACGTGCATACACGCAGGAACCATCACCACTTCACTCCGGCAGCCTTTCTACAAAAGAGTCCATGAGATTTTCTGCTCAATGATTGAAATCATGAACTCCTACCAGCCCCAGGAAATGGCCATTGAAGACATTTTCTTTTCAAAAAACGTCAAGAGCTCGTTGAAAATCGGCCACGCCAGAGGGGCTGTGCTGATTGCCGCGGTTCAGTGCGGTGTTAAGATTTTTGAGTACACACCCCTGGAAATAAAGAAATCGGTTGTTGGATATGGAAGAGCTACCAAAGAGCAAGTCCGTGCCATGGCCCAGGTCATCCTAAACCTTAAGACCCGGCCCGACCTGGATGCCTCAGACGCATTGGCAACAGCCATTTGCCATATTAACTGGACAAGGTATGATATCAAGGGGTAGAAAAAACATTATCATCTAGGACCGGGTCGGAAATCTGGATATATGGGAGCTTATGTCTAAGTCTGAAGGCTAAAACCTTTCTTGATAAGCAAAAAAAGCCAATCGCCCCTTGTAACGCCATCATGGATACGATTTAGAAAATGATCGCGCACCTAAATGGAATTCTGAAGGAAAAAACTCCGCGTTCTGTCATTGTTGACAACGCGGGCATAGGTTACGAGGTATTTATTCCTCTTTCAACGTTCTATGCCCTGCCTGAAAAAGAGGAAACTGTGAGCCTTCACATCCACACCTATGTAAGAGAAGATGCCTTGAATCTTTTCGGCTTTAACACGAGTCTTGAAAAAGAGATCTTCATGATGCTGATATCGGTCACAGGTATAGGCCCCAGGTTGGCCATAAACATCCTCTCCGGGATTGGACCCGGGGAGCTGCTTGAGGCAATGGCAAGAGGCGATGCTACTCATCTCCAATCAATTCCCGGTGTTGGAAGAAAAACTGCTGAAAGAATAGCGCTGGAGTTACGGGAGAAGGCATTGAAAATCAAAGGTGACTCTGAAGTTATTCCCTCCCCTGTGATTAGTGGTGATGACAAAAAGGTCCGTGAAGAGGCTATCTCAGCTCTTTTGAACCTGGGGTATCCGACAAAATCGGCACGGAATGCAGTTGAAAGAGCATGTGGCAGTATTAAGGATATTAATCTGGAGACACTGATTAAGGAAGCATTGAAAGTGCTTGCCTAGGCTTTTTCTGTTCGGCTTGATCGTGGGTTCGGGTGCCTCCCTGGCGCAAGCCCGAATCTGTGTGGCTTGCCGGAACCTGTTTCTCTGAGGTGCTTTAAGTGAAAGAGAGAATAATAGATCCGGAACCTGACCAGGAGGAAATCCGGGCCGAAGCCAGCCTTAGGCCGGGAAGCCTTGATGAATACGTGGGCCAGGAAGAACTCAAGAGAAACCTGAGAGTATTTATTGAGGCGGCCAAGGCACGCTCAGATGCCCTTGACCATGTGCTTTTCCATGGAAGCCCTGGCCTGGGTAAGACATCTCTTGCCCATATAATCGCGCGTGAACTGGGAGTCAACGTCAACAGCACTTCAGGTCCTGTGATCGATAGACCTGGAGATCTGGCCGCCATCCTCACAAGTCTTCAACCAAGGGACGTTTTGTTCATAGACGAGGTCCACCGCCTGAACCACGTGGTGGAAGAAATCCTTTATCCTGCCATGGAAGATTACCAGCTCGACATTATAATAGGCCAGGGCCCTTCCGCAAGGACCATGAAAATCCCCCTACCACCCTTTACACTTGTAGGGGCCACGACAAGGGCCGGGCTTCTGACGCCCCCCTTGAGGGAAAGGTTCGGGGTAATTCTAAGGGTTGATTTTTACAGACCTGAAGACCTGAAAAAGATTGTTTTGAGGTCTGCAAGACTCCTCGAGATCTCCATAACAGAGGACGGTGCTTTTGAAATAGCAAGAAGGTCTCGAGGAACCCCCAGGGTAGCTAACAGAATACTGCGAAGGGTTAGGGACTATGCGCAGGTAGAAGCAGACGGGGTGATCACGCGAGAGGTTGCCAGGAGCGCCCTTGACATGCTCGGAGTTGATGATAGAGGCCTGGATAAGATGGATCGTCATATCATGCTCACCATAATAGAAAAGTTTAACGGCGGTCCAATTGGCCTTGACACCTTGTCTGCGGCCGTAAGCGAAGAAAAAGACACCCTTGAAGATGTTTACGAGCCATTTCTGATCCAAATTGGATATATAAAGAGGACTCCCAGAGGAAGAGTGGCAACCAAACTCGCCTATTCCCACTTCGGTATAAGAATGGACGAGCAAATTAACCCCCAGAGAAAACTATTCTGATCATATTCGCCTTACCTTCCAATGTATCAAAATCATCCTTGAACTTTCTGCAGTTGACAAAGGAATATCTTTTCTCTAAGTTCGAGAATCAACCCCAAAAGGGCCGGAGGGAAACGCATGTCTGATTTTTCTCAAAATCGTCTGGCAATCACCACCTTTCATATTCTCAACCAGGATCGGAAACATCTAAGAAGCCAGCTCAGGCTGCATTGTAAATGGAAAAAAACGGTCTTGATTGTTCCCTTGCTGGCCAGCGAATATACGGACCCGGACAACGTGCCCGTGTTTCAAAACATTCTGAAAAACCTTGCCGACATCAAGTATCTTTCCAGCATCATCTTTGGCCTTGATGGTGCTACAGAACAGCACGCCTTTCAATTGGAGGCCATGCTCAAAGATTACGGAATCAAGAATTACATCATCCAGTGGAATGACGGACCCCGGTTTAGCAACATTTACAAATCACTGGCAGAGGCCGGGTTTAACATTCAAGAGCCCGGCAAGGGCAAGAACATGTTCCTGAGCTTCGGAATTGCCATAGCCCTGGGAGCGGAGTCTGTGGGGCTCATTGATGCCGACATACGCACTTTCAGGCGAGTTCAACTGGAGAGGCTTCTCTACCCTGTGGTGGTGCTGAACTACGACTTTTCCAAGGCCTACTATGCCAGAATCCGAGAAAGAGAACTGTTTGGAAGAGTAAAACGCCTGCTTCTCGACCCCTTGCTCCTTTCCCTAAAAAGAAAGTTCACTGAGAGCAAGGAAGAAAGAATGCTCAGGCTTATAGATTTCTTGCTCGGGTTCCACTACCAGCTCTCCGGGGAAGTTGCCTTCCACGTGGATCTTTTGAAAAAAATGCGCTTTGCCACCAACTGGGGTGTAGAGATATTTACACTTATTGAGGTTTACAGGAAGGCGTCTTCGGCAGCCCAGGTAATGTTCGCCCAACAGCCGTTTGACCACAAGCACCAGGAAGTATCTGAAGATGATAAAACGCGGGGGCTTAACCGTATGGCCGTCGACATAGTAACAACTCTTATGAACGCGCTTGTTATCGAAGAAGGGCTGGAGATATCGGACACCTTTTTCAGGGACCTTGCCATTACTTACCAGGCCGTAGCCGAAGAACAAATCAAGAAATACTCCGACGACGCTGATTTCAGCAACCTGAAATATGATCGCGACGCAGAAGAGTCCATGGTAAGAAACGTTTTCCGCAATTCAATCCTTTACGCAGGCGACCTGCTCACTTCCCCCTACCGTATGACGGAGAAATTTTTGAGGCTGGTGAACACTTACCCGGAGTTCAAACCTTTCCTGGAGCAAGGGCTTGCAGATGCTATAATGTCGGTTGAGGAAAAGGCTGGTGCCAGCGTGTTTGAAACACCTCAGACCGTGTCCTGGGAAAGGGTGTCAAACAAGCTGCCCAGAATCTATTATGACTTGATCGAGGCCGTGGAAAATGAGAAAAGGCATTTTGCTGAAAAGGGAAGGCTATAGCTTGAATGGAAGACACCCACCAACCGGAAAAAGCGAATGCCCCTTCTTATGTGATATTTACGGACCTCGACGGGACCCTGCTGGATCCAGACTCTTACACCTGGAAACCTGCAGGCCCTGCCCTTGCTCTTTGTAAACGCCTTGGCGTACCCGTAATTCTCGCATCCAGCAAGACCAGGGCTGAAATGGAAGTGCTGCGGCATCAAATAGGACTTTCTACCCCATTTATCCCAGAGAACGGAGGCGCCATCTACTTCCCTAAGCCCGGTATCGCCCCTCCCCCGGAGGGTGCACTTGATCTTCAGGATACCTGGAAGCTCTCGCTGGGAACTCCTTACTGGCGCCTGGTGGAGTCGTTGAAAGAGATCCGTGAAGAGCTTGGCTTGCAAATACGCGGGTTTTCCAATATGAGCCTTGATGAAATTTCGCGTCTAACAGGGCTTGGCAAATCAGCCTGCAAACTGGCAATCATGCGGGAATTTGATGAGCCCATACTGGTCCATGAAAATAGCCCTCATTTTGCAGCCATTTCCCATGCTGCATGGCGAAGGGGACTCAAGGTAGTCCCCGGAGGCCGCTTTTGTCACCTTCAGGGAAAAAACGACAAAGGCCAGGCAGTCAGAATATTGATTTCATGGTACAAAGCAATAGTGTACAATGTTAGGACAATTGCCCTGGGTGACAGCCCAAACGATCTTGAAATGCTGAGAGTTGTTGATTTTCCAGTATTGATTCGATCCCAGAGCAGTTTCGTGGAAATGCAGAAGCAAATCCCTGCCGCGCGCATCAGCACGCATGCGGGGCCCGAGGGATGGAACCGCGCAGTGCTGGACATCTTGAGTGGGCTGACTGAATAAAAGCGCTTCACGGCGCAAGGTCAAGGTAAGGCAAAGAACAGAAGGAGGAACTCCCTGCTATGTTTGAAGCGGAAGTTAATCCCGAAAAAGTGCAAAAGGCTGACCTCGTGGTAAGTATCCCCTCTTACAATGAGTCTGACTCCATTGCTTTTCCCACGCGCCAGGCAAGCAAGGGGCTGGCCAAATATTTTTCCCACACCGCATCGGTCATCATTAATTGCGACAACAATTCTCCTGACAATACCAAGCAAGTCTTTTTGGACACGCCCACTGAAATACCGAAAATCTATATTTCCACTCCACCAGGCGTCAAAGGCAAGGGTAATAACTTCAGGAACCTGTTTCGAAAAATAGTTGAACTCGAAGCAAAGGCAATCGTTGTCGTTGATGCCGACCTCAAAAGCATTACACCTGAGTGGATAAAGCATCTGGGGGAGCCCCTTTTCAATGATTTCTCCTATGTAGCCCCGCTGTATGTGAGGCACAAGTATGACGGAACCATAACGAACAATATAGCATACCCGCTTTCTCGTGCTCTTTACGGAAGAAGAGTTCGCCAGCCCATAGGAGGCGATTTCGGCTTTAGCGGTGAAATGGCAAAGGTTTACCTGGAAAGCAAAATATGGGATGAAGCTGTGGCCAACTTCGGAATCGACATCTGGATGACAACCCTTGCCCTCAATCAAAATGTCCCGATTTGCCAGTCTTTTATGGGAAGGCCCAAGATCCACAGGGCAAAAGACCCGGCCGCTGCCCTTGGCCCCATGTTCAGGCAAGTTGTCGGAACTATCTTTTCCCTGGCCTGCCATTTTGAATCTTACTGGACCAAGGTCAAGTACAGCAAGCCCACGGCAATATACGGCTTTGGGCTCGGAGAAGTTGAAATGCCGCCGAAAGTGGAAGTGGATACGGAAAAATTGATCCAGAATTTCCATGACGGCTTCAATGATTACAGGGAGGTCTGGGAGAAGATCCTACCAAAAGAGCTTTTTAACAAGCTTCATGAGATAAAAGGTATGAAGAGAAAAGTTTTTAATTTTCCCACCCAGATGTGGGCAAGGATTCTCTATGAAACGGCCATCAGCTACCGCGACCGTGTTTGCGACCTTGACCTGATGATGGATTCGTTGATTCCCCTTTACTTTGGGAGAACCTTTTCCTTTGTGAAAAAGACCAAGAGAATGTCTACCCGTCAGGCTGAAGAAACCATAGAGGAAGACTGCATGACATTTGAGATGACAAAACCTTACTTTGTAAAGAAGTGGATGGAAAGTAAACCCTCACCTGACTAGCACGAGCCGGACATCCATGACATTCGTCCTAGTAGGGCCGGTTATCAGCAAATCACGCGTTTTTTCAAAAAAGTGATAGGAGTCGTTCTCCTCAAGGAATGAAGAGGCATCCAGTCCCAGCGATTTTCCCCTTTCCACGGTAAGGGGATCCACCATGGCCCCTGCAGCATCAGTGGGCCCATCATTTCCGTCAGTCCCTCCGCTCAGAATAACCACGCGAGCAGGCAAGTCCTCAAGCTCAAGAGCGCAGGCAAGGCAAAATTCCTGATTTCGCCCTCCAAGGCCATGTCCGTGAATGGTAACGGTTGTCTCACCTCCTGAGATGATGCAGGCAGGCGGATTAAGTGGCCGACCGCTTTTCAGGATTTCCTTTGCTATGGCTGCATGCACTTTTGCCACCTCCCTTGTTTCACCTTCCACCATTGATGAGAGAATCAGGCATTGGTACCCCATTCTTTCCCCTGCTTCTTTCGCAGCCTCTAGCGCAAGTATATTGCTTCCTACAATAAAGTTATAAACCTTCTCAAATATCGGGTCCCCTTGAGTGGGAGTTTCAGGGACTTTGCCTTCCATACCCTCTTGAAGGTATCTTCTGATTGAAGCAGGAATATCCTTTAGCTCGTACTTCCTCAAAACCGCCCAGGCATCTTGAAAGCTGCTCCTGTCGGGAACAAAGGGCCCTGATGCAATGACGTCCATGCGATCCCCCACAACATCAGATAGCATCAAGTTGACAGTTGTTGCGGGAAAAGCCGCTCTTGCCATCTGCCCTCCCTTGGATTGGGAAATGTGCTTGCGGATGGCATTAATTTCATCAATGCTGGCACCGCACTCAAGAAGTTCCCTTGTCACTGCCTGCTTTTCCTCCAGGCTGATGCCATTGGCAGGATAGGGCATGAGGGCAGATCCACCCCCTGATATAAGGGAGAAAACCAGGTCATTTTCACCTGCCTTTTCGAGCAATTCCATAATCTGTGCGGTTCCCTCCACCCCTCTTTTATCCGGCAGCGGATGACTTGCCTCTATTATCTCCGTAAAAGAGAGTTCTTCTTTGAACCCGTACTTCACGTTTATAACTCCACAATCAATCCTTTTGCCCATAAGATCCTCGATAGCCCTTGCCATTGGCGCCGTAGCCTTGCCGCCCCCAACAACGAAGATGCGATCGAAAGAGTCGAGTTCCAGCTCTACCTCCGCTTGATCACCATGTCCCAAAATAAGCGTTCCCTGCCTCAAGCGTACAAAATTTCTCACAGCCTCGTATGGATCAACCCTTTTAACAGTAGCATTAAAAAGCTCCACAGCTTCTGAGCGCATTTTACCGAGTAGCTCCCTGTCTTTGCCTGACATCTATTTTCCCCTTCGGAATTCTTAATCCACAGCGTTCTTACCCTTACAACAAAACATGCTTAAAGAAAAGAACTCAATCCTCTCCGCAGAAGAAAGTGACAAGTTAGGACTCACAAGTCACAAAAATAGCGCCCCCCTCCCGCCGGTCACTCAGAAAAGGCTTCATGTCCGTCCCTCGCTAGCCGCTGGCGGCGGCATCGGGTGCCATAGCCATGCCAGCATTAGATCTTCTTGTTACTTGTCACTTGCCATTCGTAACTTTCTTGCCCCTGGAAGCGCGAAAAGGAGAGTGTGCTGCCGCCCATGGCAAGGGAAAGGAGCGCCACAACATGATGTGGTCAGCTTTTTGTATCCCTACTAGGCTTTATGTAAATTTTTTTGACTCAGAATGTCAGTTATTTACAATACTTATACAATATATTGTATTTTTACTTGACAAGCTACCCAATTTGTTGTATTTGTGGCACAAGTTACAAATTTGGGGATATTTCCTTCTGAAGGCGGATAGTGGAAGAAAAGCGAAAATTAATGGATAGAAGGAAATTTCTTGTTAGGGGCGCCTCTTTTCTCATGGGAAGCCTCCTTGGGCTCAATACCTTTTCTAGAGCCTTTGCCTGCAATGAAAATTACAAAACCTCCCTCCTTCAACCCTGCATCGCCTTGATCATTGATGATATCGGGTGCAGCGTCCGTCGGGCTAGACAGTTCTTGGAATTAGGCGCCCCTATCACTTTTGCTGTCTTGCCCCGACTCTCCTGGTCGGAAAAACTCGCGTTTGAGATACACTCAGAAGGCCACGAAATAATGCTCCACCAGCCAATGGAGCCAATTGACTCCCGCATTAACCCCGGGCCGGGCGCCCTTTATGCAGGAGATGCACCCGGAAGAATCACAAAGGTTCTGGAAGAGAACATATCTGCGGTGCCGTTTGCAAAAGGCGTAAACAACCACATGGGGTCCAGATTCACCGCGTGCGAGCGCGAGATGTTTGAGGCGCTTGAAATAGTGAAGGGAAACGGCCTTTTCTTTGTTGATAGCCTCACCACCAACAGGTCTAAAGGTTACAAGACCGCCAGGAAACTTCACATCCCGTCTGCTGCAAGGAATATCTTTCTGGATAACCGCCTTGATCTCCCTGATATCCTTAATCAACTAAGACGCCTCAAAAAAATCGCTTTGAAATACGGCCATTCCATTGCAATTGGTCACCCTTTCCCGGAAACAGCGCGTGCCATTGGCCTCTTCCTCGGAGAAGACATCAAACATTCAAATATTAAACTTGTACATATTTCAAGCCTCGTCCTTTCCAAGTGATCCGCCGCCAACACCGCCTGACCTTAATCCATTTTTCTTCCCTCACCTTGAAATAAGTTACGCTTTGGATGATAATGGTTTCATTTCCAGATCCAGTTTTGGTTATTTAAATGATATGATCCTTTCCGCCTCCCAGCCTTATTTTGCTCCGTTTCCGGGATACTTTTTCAAAGCCCATCTCTCAGACGTGTTCGTTATTTTGGACGAGGTTCAATTTCCCAGAGGAACGACCTGGATATCCAGGAATCGCTTCAAAAACGATCAAGGCACGCTGTGGATGACCATTCCGGTATGGAAAAAAGGGCTTGGCTTGCAGCGGATAAACGAAGTGAGAATATATTACGAGGGACGCTGGCCAAAAAAGCATCTCGGGAGTTTAAAGAGTGCATATGCCAGGGCTCCATATTTCCATCAACACTTGGGTTTCCTCCAAGAATTGTTTTCACAGCAAGTTGAAAGGCTGATAGATTTCAATATGAGAGTCATCAAGTACCTGCTCGAGCATCTCCAGATCCAAACAAAGATTGTGATGCTCTCCGAATTGCAAATAAATGAAACCGGCAATAAACGACTTATCAAGATATGTAAAAGGCTTGGAGCCTCGCAGTTCTTAGCACAGGCGTCTGCAAAAAAGTACCTTGATCTCCGAATGTTTCAACAAGAGGGCATAACCATCGAGTTTTTCAAACCACCCTCTCCCGTATACCCTCAACTCTGGGGGAATTTCTTGCCCAACCTTTCCGCGTTTGACCTCCTGTTTAATTGCGGCCCAAAATCACACGACATTCTCATCACAGGATAATACCACCTTCTCCCTTTTACCCTGTGCCTTCCACCCTCTACCTTTTAACCTAAGTATTCACCTCTGGCATCTTGCAATGCACAGGAAGTTGTGCCCCCCACCCTGCTAAATGTGCATATTTTCTCTTTAGAACCTCCCCTTGCTCCCTGCACCTCCCCCTCCCCCTTTACTTTTTTACACCCATACTTCCTTTCTCCCTAATACTTTACAATAGCAGAACTTTTTAGTGTAAAACCATTGGCCCCAAAATCGCCCCTTTTCTCCAAAATCATGCCTAATTCCCCGCATGGTACAGTTATTGTATCCTCGTTGTCCCTGGTAGCTCTCTTTCATCCACAAGAAACAGCATTTGCTACTTTTTCCTAACAACCTTTAAAAACAAGAAAGGCCTTTCCTGATGATACGCACATGGATTCCTGTTGCCGCTCTTGGCTTGCTCCTGGTGCTGTCCCCTGCCGCTCACTCAATGGCAAAACGCCCCTCCGGGACCCTTGAAGCCATTTCAAGGACCCGCCTCGGTAAACACTTCAGGAAATCCCCGGGGCTTGAAAAACCCCTTTTGCTCTCCCCATCAGGACACACACGCAAAAGAAGACCCCTTTACAGGTGGAGGAAAGTAAAAGGGGCAACAGGCTACGCTCTGATTGTTATGGAAGATAGCCCCCGCCACGTGCCTTTGTACATACGCTCTGGCATAAAGCGCACTCATATTAAACACCCCTGGTGGAAGAGATTGAGGAGAGGAAGGAGGTATTTTTTTGTAGTTATTGCCTACAACAGGCATACAAAGAAGAGGAGCCCCTTATCTGAGAGGATGTGCTTTCGGGTAGTAGGAAAGCAGCAAAGTGAGCCCTCTCCTCCCACAGTAAAGGTAGTGGCCTCTGCCTCATCACT
>Ga0180301_10001530_pt1 | contig 18224 bp, 22 predicted proteins | sample GuaBasSediGuay16_FD_121797 | JGI IMG/M metagenome (GOLD analysis project Ga0180301, IMG submission 121797) | Subseafloor sediment microbial communities from Guaymas Basin, Gulf of California, Mexico - Guay16, Core 4569-2, 12-15 cm | ecosystem: Environmental > Aquatic > Marine > Hydrothermal... | reverse complement strand
TTACTATATTTTATACGCTCTTGCGGTTATATTCTTCACGTTTTTTTACACCGCAGTGGTGTTTAATCCTGTTGAGATATCCAATAATATCAGAAGGTACGGCGGTTTTATTCCTGGCTTAAGACCAGGCAAACCCACTGCAGACTATATAACAGCAGTTCTTACAAGGGTAACTTTTATTGGAGCCTTATTTTTTGCCTTTATAGCTGTGGTTCCTATAATTATCAATAGAGAACTTATGTATAACAGTTTTCCTTTTGGTGGAACGTCTATCTTAATTGCGGTGGGAGTTGCACTTGATACTGCTCAACAACTTGAATCACATCTTTTGATGCGTCATTACAAAGGTTTTATTAGGGGGAAGACCAGATGAGATTGGTTCTTCTTGGCCCTCCTGGTGCAGGGAAAGGGACACAAGCTAAGAGACTTTCACAGAAATTTGGTGTACCTCATCTTTCTGCAGGTGATATTTTAAGAGAAGCTGTTTCAAAGGGAACTTCTCTTGGAAAAAAGGCGGAACCTTATATTTCCAGAGGTGAGCTTGTTCCAGATAGTATTGTTCTTGAGATGATAGAGGAGAAGATAAAGCAAAGTAAAAACGGTTTCATATTGGATGGATTCCCCAGAAATTTGAGTCAAGCAAGAGAACTTGATCTTTATCTGCAGAGAGAAAAAAAAGAACTTAATGCAGCTGTAAACATTGATGTAAGCGAAAATATCATAGTTGAAAGACTTAAAAATAGGTTAATCTGTTCGGAGTGTGGAGCTATACTGAGCTTGAAAGATGTTACTGGGGAAGGGATTTGTCCAAAGTGTAAGGCAAAATTGAAAAGAAGGACAGATGATAATGAGGATACCATAAGAAAGAGAATAGAAGTTTACTTTAAGCATACCTTCCCTCTTTTAGATTACTACAGAGAAAAAGGGATTTTAATAAATATCTCAGGAGAAGGTTCTCCTGATGAGGTTTTTAATAGAATTATAAATTCATTATGATTTACATAAAATCAAAAAAAGACATAGCTTTAATAAGAGAAAGTGGCAAGATCATTGTCGCTCTTTTCAAAGAGATTAGGGCCAGGATAAGGGAAGGAGTAACAACAAGAGAACTTGATGAGTGGATAGGTGATTTTATAGAAAAAAGAGGAGCTCATTCTGCTTTTAAGGGATATAGAGGTTATCCAAGTTATTCCTGTATATCTGTTAATGAAGAGGTAGTGCACGGGATACCCTCTTCACGTAAGTTGAAAGAGGGAGACATAGTTTCTGTTGACGTGGGTGTGAAACTGGATGGGTATATAGCTGATGCTGCAAGAACTTTCCCTGTAGGTAAGATTTCAAAGGAAAAGGCAAGGCTTCTTGAAATTACAAAGGAAGCTCTTAGGCGAGGTATAAGCCAGGCAAGGGCAGGTAACAGAGTGGGTGATATAAGTTATGCTATTCAAAGTTGGGTTGAGAAAAACAACTGTTCTGTTGTTAAGACTCTTTTTGGGCATGGAGTTGGCTATTTTCTGCACGAGGATCCCATAGTTCCAAATTTTGGCAAAGCCTGCACGGGAGAGAGGTTAAAAGAAGGAATGGTTCTGGCCATAGAACCAATGGTGAATTTGGGAGGAGAAAAAGTAAGGGTTCTTTCCAACAGGTGGACAGTGGTAACTTCAGATAGGAAGCCTTCTGCACACTTTGAAAATACGATAGCTATAGTTAACGGTAAACCTTTAATTTTAACGGAGTAAATCCTTGCCTAAGGAGAAATTAATAAGAGTCTCTGGAGTGGTGGTGGAAACTTTGCCAAACGCTACATTTAGAGTGGAACTTCCTAATGGTCATCGTGTGTTGGCGCACGTTTGTGGTAAAATGAGGATGAAATTCATCAGGATTCTTCCTGGTGATAGAGTCACAGTGGAGGTATCACCTTACGATCCCTCCAGAGGTAGAATAATTTATAGAGAAGGAAAGGGTTAAAGGATGAAAGTAAGGTCTTCTGTTAGAAAAATCTGTAAAAAGTGCAAAATAATTAAAAGGAAAGGGGTTATCAGAGTTATTTGTGATAACCCCAAGCACAAGCAACGTCAGGGGTGATAAAATGGCAAGAATTGCTGGAGTAGAGCTGCCTTCTGAAAAAAAGGCTTTTATAGGATTGACGGCAATTTATGGGATAGGTAGAGGTCTTGCTTTACGAATTCTCAATCAAGCAGGTATAGACCCCCAAACTCCCATTAAAGAACTGTCTGAAGAGGAAATAAATCGCCTGAGGCATGTAATTGAAGAGAACTATAAAATAGAGGGAGATTTGAGAAGAGAGGTTAGTGGTAATATCTCAAGGCTTATAAGTATTGGATGCTACCGAGGAATAAGGCATAAAAGAGGACTTCCGGTAAGAGGACAGAGGACAAGGTGTAATGCAAGAACTCGTAAAGGTCCTCGCCCCGGAGTAGGGACAAAGAAGAAAAAGAGGTAATAAGGTATATTAATACCAAGGAGTTGATTGATGGTTTATAAAAGAAAAAGCAGGGAAAAAAAGAAAAAAAGGGAAAAAGTGGATGAAGGAATGGCTCATATTCATTCCACTTTTAACAATACAATTATTACTATCACTAAATTAAATGGAGAAGTTTTGTGCTGGTCCTCAGCTGGAGTTGTTGGTTTTAAGGGGACAAAGAAAGGGACCCCTTTCGCTGCGCAGAAGGTAGCAGAGGATGTAGCCAGAAAAGCTCAAGAAAACTTTGGTCTTCAAAGAGTGATAGTTGTGGTTAAAGGTCCAGGTGCAGGAAGAGAGACAGCTATAAGGACTTTACAAGCATCAGGGCTTAAGGTAGTTGCCATAAGAGAGGCAACTCCTATTCCCCATAATGGATGTAGGCCTCCCAAGAAAAGGAGAGTTTAAAGGAGAGAAAAGATGGGCTTGCAACTTGAAAGCAAATGTGTTAAATGTCGGAGACTGAACACTAAGTTATTTTTAAAAGGAGAAAAATGTTTTACGCCTAAGTGTCCTCTTGAGAAAAGGAAATGGTTTCCAAGAGTTTCTGCACGAAGGATGTCTCAGTATGCAAGACAACTGAGAGAAAAGCAGAAATTGAGGTTAAAATACGGAATTGTAGAGACACAGTTCAGAAGATATTATGAAAAAGCCGAGAAAACTGGAGGTGTTACTGGAGAGGAACTTTTAAGGATTTTGGAAAGGAGACTGGATAATGTTGTGTGGCGATTGGGCTGGGCTTTGTCTCGGCGTCAGGCTCGCCAGCTTATAGTTCATGGACATTTTAAGGTTAATGGAAGGAAGACCAAAAGTCCCTCTTATCTTGTGAGAGAGAAAGATGTAATAGAAGTTAAAGACAAAAGCAAGGATTTGATAAAACAAAATATTAACCTGTCTTCTTCCAGACAAACTCCTGAGTGGTTGGAGGTTGACAATGAGACACTTAAAGCAGTCGTTTTAAGAATGCCGCAAAAAGAGGAACTGGATCAGGAAATTGATGCCTCTCTTATTGTGGAATATTATTCCCGCAGATAGATTATTTTTACATTTTGCCTGAAGGAGGGTTTAGTGAGAGAGTTAGTTAAAGCTGATAGAGTAAAGATAGAAAAAGAGACTTTTTCTAATACTTATGGTAAATTTATAATAGAGCCTTTAGAAAGAGGGTTTGGGATAACCCTGGGGAATTCGTTGCGGCGGATTCTGCTTTCCTCTATAGTGGGAGCTGCTGTTACTTCTGTTAAGATAGAGGGAGTAACACATGAATTTGCTACTTTACCAGGTGTGAAGGAAGACGTGCTTCAAATTATTCAAAATTTGAAAAAACTTAGAGTAAAATTATACGCTAATGAGGAAAGGCAGGCTTTTATTGACGAAAAGGGACCCCTTGAGGTGAAGGCATCTCATATAAAGGTGGGAAGTGAGATTGAAATAGTTAATCCAGATCTTCATATTGCGACTTTAAATGATGAGAAGACCAGGCTCTCCATGCAAATAACTATTGCTCCTGGAAGAGGGTATGTGGAGGCAAGTGAAAACAAAAAAGAAAATCAACCTGTGGGAACTATACCTGTTGACTCAATTTTTACTCCTGTAAGGAAGGTTAAATACGAAGTTTTACCTGCTCGAATTGGAAGAAAGACAAGCTATGATTGTCTTGTGATGGAGATTTTTACAGATGGAACTATAGCTCCAGATGAAGCTTTGACTCAAGCAGCAAGAATACTCCAGGATTTTACTCAGATATTTATACTTGAAGATGTGGAAAGGAGAAAAGAAGAAGAACTTAAAGAAAAGTTTCTGCAGATGGATATAGAAGAGATGGGTCTTCCAACGTCGGCTCTGAATGCACTTAAAAGTGCCGGTATAAATAAGGTAAATGACCTTATTACAAGGAATGCCAAAGAACTTTTAATGATTAATAATTTTGGTGAAAAGTCTCTTGAAAAACTAAAAAAGAAACTTGCAGAATACAATTTAAGCTTGAGGGACGAGTAAAATGAGACACAGAAAGAAGGGAAACAAGCTTTCACGAATCCGAGATCAGAGAAAGGCTCTTCTTTCCAATCAAGTAAGAGAGCTTCTTTTTAAGGAGGAGATTGTCACCACTCTTGCTAAAGCCAAGGAGACAGCAAGACTGGCAGAAAGAATGATTACTCTGGCAAAAGACTCTTCCTTGCACCATCGCAGGTTAGTATTAAGAGTTGTAAAGGATAAAGAAACTGTCAAGAAACTTTTCTCAGTAATTGCTCCCCGATACCAGGCTCAAAATGGAGGTTATACTAAAATAATAAAACTTGGATTTAGAAGAGGAGATAATGCCTTAATGTGTAAGGTTAAACTGGTTTAGTCTGGAGTAGATGGCTAATATTAAGCTTGTTCTTGAGTATGAGGGGACAGCTTACTATGGATGGCAGATTCAACCTGATGTTCCTACTGTTCAAGGTAAAGTGGAGGAAGCTCTTCTAAAAATATTTAAAAGGAAAATAAAAGTTGTAAGTGCTGCCAGAACTGACCGTGGTGTTCATGCAAAGGGGCAGGTAGTTAACTTTAAAATCCCTTGCTCTTTTTCTCCTTTCAGTATGGTGCAAGCTTTAAACAGTATCCTACCCTCTGATATAAGAGTGAGAAAGGCTGAAGAGGTTTCAGATAACTTTCATGCTCGATACAGTGCCTGTTATAAAGTATACAGGTATTTTATCTACAATCATTTTCTTCTCTCTCCCTGGTTGCGGAGATTTAGCTGGTGGGTTAGAGTTCCTTTAAATTGCGATTTGATGAGAGAGGCAGCCTCTTATCTTTTGGGAAGGCATGATTTTTCCTCTTTTCAAAATTCAGGAAGTCCCTCGGAAAATCCGATTAAGTTTATGGAAAAAATTGAGATAAGTAAAAAAGGTTTTTTGATAAGTATACAGGTTAAAGCAGATAGTTTTCTTTACAAAATGGTAAGAAATATCACCGGGACATTGGTAGAGGTGGGAAGAGGGAAGGTTTCTCCTGAGAAAATGAGAGTTATCCTGGAAGCGAGAGACCGCAGAAAAGCAGGACCTACTGCTCCTCCCCAAGGCCTTTTCCTGTGGAAAGTAGGATACCCCCCTCAAAAAAAATCTTAAAAAATGAACCTGTTTTTGACAAAAAAATACAGGTAGGATAAAATAGGTGTCAGATGGATAGGGAGGATAAAGGGGATTTTCTGTTAAAAAAGGTGGAATCTACTATTTCTGAATTTCACATGCTTGAAGAGGGAGATAAGGTAGTAGTGGGTGTTTCTGGTGGTCCTGATTCGGCGTGTCTTTTACATTTGCTTTTTTCCTTAAGAGAAAGGTATAATCTCAAGCTCTGGGCTGCTCATTTGAATCACTGTATAAGAGGCAAGGAAGCAGAAGAGGATGAAAAGTGGGTTAAGTTTTTTGCTGGAGAACTTGGTATTCCTCTAATTTGTGATTCGGTAAATGTTCCTCTTCTGGTGAAAGAAAAAAAACTTGGATTGGAAGCAGTAGCAAGACAGGTAAGGTATAATTTTCTTGAACATGTTGTTAATAAGGTGAAGGCAAAAAAACTTGCTTTAGGTCATACAGCTTCTGACCAGGTTGAAACTGTTTTAATGAGATTAATAAGAGGTAGCGGAGTTGATGGATTGGGAGGTATTCCTCCGAAGAGAGGAAATATTATTCGTCCTCTTATAAAGGTTTTTAGATGGGAAATTGAGGAATACTGTAAGAGATACGGTATCATACCCAGAAGAGATTCTTCAAATAAAAATACCTATTTTCTTCGTAATAAAATAAGATTGGAGCTTATCCCTTATCTTTCTGCTAATTATAATCCTCGGGTGGAGGAGGTTATATATCGCACCTCTGAACTTTTAAGGGTGGAAAGGGATTTTCTTGATGGTATCACAGAGAAAGTTAAAAATAAAGTGGTCAGGAAAATAAGTGGGAGAGAAATAAGACTTGGTATTTTTGCTCTTGCAAAATTACACCTGTGTCTGCAACGTCGTATTGTGCGTTATTTCTTAAAGAAACTTAAGGGTGATCTTGAGGGTATTGAGTATTCTCATATAGAGCAAATTTTAAATTTAAGGGAGAAAGAGGGTACCAAGATAGTTTATCTGCCAGGAGAAATTAGGGTATGGAGAGAATACGAAGAGCTTGTCTTTAAAAAGGGAGAAGAGAGAGTTCCTTATTTTTTCTCTTATCTCAATGTACCGGGAAAAACAGAAATAGAAGATATTGGGTTGGTGCTTGAATCGGAGGTTTTGTCTGAAAAACCGGCACATTTTCCAGAGAATCCTGATGAAATTTTTCTTGATATGGATAAAATTTCCAGCCCTCTCTATGTTAGGCCGAGAAAAGAAGGGGATAAATTTTTTCCTTTTGGAATGAAGGGCAAGAAAAAACTCAAGGATTTTTTCATAGACCTGAAAGTACCAAAATTTGAAAGGGATAGAATTCCTATTTTGGTAAGTGGAGAGAATATTGTGTGGGTCGTTGGTTACAGAATGGATGATAGATTTAAAGTAGATGGGGAGACACAGAGGATACTTCACATAAAGGTTTACTCCAATGATTCGTGAGGCAAGAATAAAAAGAAAGACCCAAGAGACAGAGATTGACCTATATTTGAATGTTGATGGTGAGGGTAAGGTAACCGTTGATACTGGATATCCTTTTTTGGATCACATGCTGGATGTTTTTTCCTGTCATGGTTTTTTCGATCTGGAGGTGAAGGCTAAAGGAGACATTGAGGTAGACAAACACCACCTTGTGGAGGATGTAGGTATATGTCTTGGTAGAGCTTTTTCCCAGGCTGTTGGAGACAAGAAAGGTATTAAAAGATATGGATGGTCAGTGGTTCCAATGGATGATGTTCTTGTCCGGTGTGTGGTTGATGTAAGTGGCAGGGCTTTGCTTGTATTTGACATGAAGGGAGATGATGAGGTAAAATACTCTTTTAGAGATTTTTTCAGAGCTTTTTGCAGATATTCCGGTTTTACTTTACACCTGACCGTTCTTTATGGAGAAGGATTGCATCACATTCTCGAGGGGATGTTCAAAGCTTTTGGAATCAGCCTCGATCAGGCAACTTCTATAGATGTAAGAAGAAAGAGCGTTCCTTCCACAAAAGGTCTTATAGAAGAGGTGTAAATGCTGGCCGTAGTTCAGAGGGTTAGCTTTGCACGATGTGTTGTAGAGGATAAAGAAGTGGCGCAGATAAAAAAAGGAATAGTTGCACTTCTTGCCATAGGGAAAAAAGATGAGTTGAAGGATGCTGCCTGGATGGCCAGAAAGATGGTTAATTTAAGAATTTTTGAAGATCAGAATGGAAAAATGAATCTTTCTCTTATTGATGTGAGGGGAGAAATCCTTGTTGTTCCTCAATTTACTCTTTATGGAGATTGCAGAAAGGGCTACCGACCAAACTTCTCGCTTGTTGCTAACCCCGAAAAAGCAAATGAACTTTTTTGTAAGGTTTTAAGTCTTTTAGAAGAATATCCGGTAAGAGTTAAAAGGGGAGTATTTGGGGCAAAAATGAGAGTAGAGATTACAAATGAGGGTCCTGTAACCATCATAATAAGTTCAGATAAGGGGAAAAATATGGGGTAACAGTTGGTTTGAAAGTAGGTTCAAGTTCTGTTAAATTTGTGGAGCTTTTACACAAAAAAAATGAGTATAGATTGAGAAAGTTGGGATTTGAAAGTTTCCCTTTTTCTGAAAAAAAAGAAGGTTACCTTAACTATGTGGGTTTTGTAGCACAAAAGATAAAAGACATTATAAGGAGATACAATCTTAATTCTCAGAAAATTGTGACGGGCGTAGAGGGAGAATCAGTGGCTATTAGAGTGGTAAGGATTCCTCAGATGAAAGAAAGCGAGTTAAGCGAGGCTATAAAGTGGCAAGCCCAGGAGCATCTCCCCTATCCTCTTGAAGATATCACCGTGGACTATCATGTTTTAAAGAAGGATTTGGTTGGCGCAGGTGGGAAGGAAATGTCTGTCTTGCTTGTTGGAGTAAAAAAAAGCACAATAGATGAGTATCTTAGGATTTTTCAGGAGGTTGGAATTTGTCCTGCCATAGTGGATGTTAACTCCCTTGCTCTTTACAATGTTTTTGAAAGAATAGAAAATAAAAAAAAGGAAGGAACTGCTCTTATTAACATAGGTCACCGCATAACTAATCTTCTAATTTTAGCAGAGGATTATCCCTTTCTTGTGAGAGATATAAAATTTGGAGGAGATAACATAACCCGTGCTCTTATAGGATCCTTTGGTGTTAATTATCAAGAGGCAGAAAAGATAAAAAAAGCAGAGGATCTGTCTTATATAGGTCATAAGATAGGAAGAGAATTGGAGCCCGAGCAGGTGGAAGAAGTTATAAGAGGTGCTCTGAGTGAGCTTATAAATGAGATAGTTCGGTCCTTTGAGTATTATACCTCCAACAGAGAAGGTGCTCCTGTGCAAAAGATTATTCTCTCAGGTGGGGTGTCTCTTATAAAGGGAATAGATGTTTTTCTATCCCAGGAACTTGAAGTTCCTGTGGAAAAATTTAACCCTTTTGCTAAGATAAGTTATGCAAAGGGAAAATTCAGGGAGTTTTTACCTTACTTTTCCCCTGTTTTTTCTGTTCCGGTAGGGCTTGCTTTAAGGGAGGTACGTCACATATGATTGAAGTTAACCTTTTACCACAAAGGATAATACAGAGAAGGAGAAGAATAGACTTTATTATTTTTGTAGGCATATGTGCTGTTGTTGCTTTTTGCATATGTTACTTTTTTTATCTTTCCCTGGCTCAGACCATCCATCCCTTGGAGAAGAAGTTGTCCGAGGTAAGAGGTAAAATTAAGGAGTACCAGCCTCTTCTTAAAGAGATAGAAAAGGTAAAAAAAGAAAATGCTGAGATTCAGGCAAGATTTGATTCCTTTAAGCAAATTGTAGAAAGACAATCCTTCTTTCCTCGACTTTTATACTTTGTATACAAGTGTTTACCTGATAACATCTGGCTTGAGGAGATAAAAAGTGATAGAAAGGAAAATTTTATAGAGATAACAGGCAAAAGTCTTAATAAGACCATAGGTGTTGCTGAATTCATAAAAAATATGGAAAAATCTGGATTATTTTCCGAAATAAGATTTGTCAGATTTTCCCTGGGTAAGGTTGTAAACAGAGAAGTTATGTCTTTTAAAATAAGGTGTTTTTTGCCTTCGGGGAGTAAGTAATGGTATTGACAACGCAAAGAAGAATTATTGCGGGAGTTGGGGTTTTTCTTGGCTTAATTTGTATTTTCTATTTTTTAGTTTATATACCTCAGATTGAGTATAGAGAAGATCTTATGAATAAGATATCACAGGAGAATTTGAGACTTTTAAAATTGGAAGGGAAAATTCGTGAACTTGAAGAATTAAAAAAGGAAAGGGAGAGGCTTTCGCAGGAACTTGCACTTCTTGAGAAGAAGATAAAAGAGACACAGGCCTCTTTTCTCTATGAGCTTGGCATGAGAGGGAAAGTATACGGAATTGAGTATGCCAGTATTGTCCCTTTAAAAACAGAAGAAAAGAATTATTATTTTGTAACACCTGTAAATGTTCATCTTTATGGAAGATATCATAATTTAGGGATGTTGATTTCTGACATGGCGAGAAGAGGAGGGCTTGGTTCTTTTACAGTGGATAATTTCTTAATCAAGGCTTCCTCTATGGAAGGATACACAATAGAGGCGAATTTATCTATTTCTCTTTATAAGTACAGAGGGAGCCTCCTTTCCGGTAAAAAGGAAGAAGTTTCCCTTTCTTCTAAGAGTAATTTAACCAGTGCAGATAGGCGGAGAAGAAGATGATGTTTTCCAGAATATTTTTATCTCTGGTTTTGATTTTTGCTCTTTTTTGTCTTTATCCCTTAAAAGGAGGGGTTTGCCAGGAAGAGAAAATTTTGTCCCAGATTTTTGAGTATCCACCGACTAAAGAAAGAGACCCTTTCTCTCCCCTAATTAAAAAAGAGGAGAAAGAAAAAGAGGAGAAAGTGGTAAAAAAAGAGGAAAAACTGCTGCAAGTTACAACTTCTTCTGAATATGAGCTTGTGGGAATTGTCTGGTGTGGGGGAGAAGCTATTGCTCTCATTAAAAAGAGGGATAAAAGCTGGGTGGTTAGCGAAGGAATGATTTTGGATAGTTTGAAGGTAGCTCGAATAGAGGGCAATAAGGGAGAGGTTATACTTATAGGGGAAAATAAAATAATCAAGCTTAAAATGTTAGAGGTGTAGGAGAGTTTTAAATGAAAAGATGGGTATTGTTTTTTTTAATCGGCATTTTGGTGACAGGTCTTATAGGGTTTCACTTCTCTGCATTTGTTTATGCTAAAGAGGTTCCTCTGGAAAAAAGGGTTGTATCCTTTGATTTTAAAGATATTGATTTGAAAGATGCTATAAAGCTGATTTCAATTAGGACCGGGATAAATGTGGTGATTGACCCGGATGTTAAAGGAAAAGTAACTGCTCGAGTTGAAAAACCTGTTCCTGTTCTTAAAGCTTTATCTGCTATATTATCTCCTTATGGATTTACCTACCTGAGAGAGGATGGACTTATAAGAGTTGTTAAAAAGCCTGTTGAACTTAAAAAGAAAACCTTCACCTTAAAATACGCCTTAGCAGAAGGTATTCTTCCTCTTATTAAAGATTTTCTTTCAGAGAATGGAGAGGCAAAAGTTGATGCGAGTTTAAATTTAATCTCAGTTTCTGACCTTGAGGAAAATCTTGAAAAAATAGAAAAGATTATAAAAGAACAGGATACTCTCACCTCCCAGCTTAAAAAGAAAACCTTCACCTTAAAATACGCCGTAGCAGAGGATATGGTGCCTCTTGTCAAAGACTTTCTTTCTGAAAATGGCAGCCTGCAGCTTGACAAATCCTCCAATTCCCTTTTAATTCAGGATACATCGCTTAATCTCTCATCTCTTGAAAAACTTTTAGCTTCTCTTGATGTTTTTTCTCCTTCTGAAGAAGTTTTCACCTTAAAATATGCCTTAGCAGAGGATATTCTTCCCTCCTGCAAGAGGTATCTTTCAGAAAAAGGTAAGATAGATATTGTTAAGGATAAAAATCAGATTATAGTGTTTGATGCACCCTTTCCTCTTTCCAAAGTTAAAAACTTTATAAAGAAAGTTGACAGCTTCTCCCTTCAGAAAAAAGAGGCATCTTTTAAGGTGAAGTACCTTTATCCAGAAAAACTTGCCTTAATTTTAAAAGATTATCTTTCTCCTCAGGGGAAGATTGAGGTTGATAGTGAAAAAGGGGAAATTAAGATCACTGATGCAGCTTATCCTCTTTCCCTTATAAAAGAAAGAGTAGAAAAAGAGGATGTATTTTCTCCTGAAAGAAAGATATTTAAGCTTAATTTTGCCTCTGCTAAAATTTTATCTTACAAAGTACAGGACCTTTTATCAGATAAAGGAGAGGTGGAGGTTGATGAGGCATCAAATAGCCTTATAGTAATTGATGCAAAAAAGTTTCTGGATAAAATACCTCCTTTGATAGAAAAAGAGGATAAAATTGAAAACCAGCTTGTTACGAGAAGATACGAATTGCTTTATCTTTCACCTCAAGAGGCAAAAGCAATTCTTGACTTGGTAGTATCTGAATTTGGCAAGATTACCTTTGATGCTCCTCAAATTGGAGAGAAAGAGAAAAATGAGGAAAGTGAGGAAATTGATATTATTAAAATACCTTTTGAAGGACAGAGTAAAGATAAAGATAAAGAGAAAGAGAAAAATAGAGGAAGTTTATCTTCAATATCTTTTCCTGATTTGCATTCTGTTGTTTTTGTTACTGATTTAAAGAGGAATTTTCCTAAAATCGAAGAAGTTATCAACAATTTAAACTCCGAAGAGTGGGCTTCCAGGCCTGTGACCTATACTTTTTATGTAAAAGAGGGTTCTGTTGAAAGGATGGCTTTAACTATCGCCAGTATACTTGGTATACCTCCTGATAATATAGAAGGCCTGCAGCTTAAAAAAGGTGGGTGGATAGAAATGAAGCTTTCCTCACCTTCCATTGATCTTGGTAATATCGGAGCTATAGGTAAAAAATAGCTTTTGGGAGTTAAGTATGAAGGATAGATTTAAGTTAGAAAGAATTAAGTGTAAGGTCTTTTTAGCCTTACTTTTTGTTCTGGGTTTTCTTCTTCTGCCAGTTTACGTCCTTGCTGAGTCTTCTATCTGGGTAGACCCTTCCACTGGGAGGATTACAGTAAAGGCTCCACGAGAAAAAATGAAAGTTATTGAGGAAGCTTTACCCACTCTTTCTGTGCAGGCAAGGCAAATTGAGATTGAAGCCAGGATAGTTGAGGTAAGCAGCACAATAACAAAAAAATTTGGCACCTATCTTGAGAAATTAACAGGTGAGATTTCACCAGAACAAAGAAGCGAAATTAGGTATGGTTCAAGAGAGCTTACAGACTTGACTCAGGGAGCCTTTCACTTTGAGTTTTACAAGGCTACCTCTAAAGAAAGCTTTGATGCTATCCTCAATGCACTTGTATCTGAGGGGAAAGCCGAGATTCTCTCAAATCCGCGCGTTGTCACCCTTTCAGGAGAGGTTGCGGGAATATATGTGACGACAGAGGTTCCCTATCTTTCCTCGATAACTTACGAGACTATTAACGAAACACAGGTTCCTGTGGAACACTACGATTATGCTACTGTCGGTATAGTTCTTCAGGTTCTTCCGCGAATAGTAGGAGAGGATCTTGTGGAGATGTCTATTGTTCCTCTTGTTGGAAACTACGAAATTTCTCCCGAATTTGGTCCTCAACATCCCATTTTCAAAAGGCAGGTGTCTCCAACTAATGTGACCATTAAGGATGGAGAGGAGCTTGTTATAGGGGGGCTTATAACCAAGGAGAAGTCGAGACAGACTGTTGGATTACCAATTCTTTCTCGCCTTCCCATTTTGGGAAACATATTTAAAAGCAGAGTTGACGTAGTGGAAAATAAAAATTTACTTATAACAATTAGACCTCACATATTAAAACAGAGAGAGATAGAGGGAAGAGTTAAAAAAGTGTTTAAACTTGAATATGCCCTTGCTTCTGAAGTGGCGGAACAGATAAGGAAGGTTTTATCTTCTCAAGGTTCCCTTGAGGTTAATCCTCCAGAAGCCCCACCTAATTCAATCATTGTAAGAGATAGGGAGGATAGAATCCAGCTTGCTCAATCTTTGTTGAACAGGATAGGGACATTTGAGGCTCAAAAAAAACAAAAGGTCTATAAGCTTTTATATACTCCTGTTGAGGAAGCTGAAAAGGTTGTAAAGGATCTTTTGTCTTCCAGGGGTTCTTTTAAGGTAATGGAGGGGAAAAATGCTCTTTTTGTGGAAGATGGGGCGTATCAAATTTCTATAATAGACTCTGCTATATCTGTTCTGGAGCAGTATAATTCAGTTCCCAAGAGGGAGTTTATTTCACTTCAATTTATATCTCCCTTAAAAGCAAAAGATTATATTGCCCCTCTTCTTTCCCCTCAGGGAGAGGTTATACCTTTGAGTGATAATACAGTGATGGTGAAAGATAATAAGCTAAGCCTTGAAAAGATTAAAGAGAGATTAGAAGAGATAGAAAAGATCAGAGAGAAATTGTTAAAAAAGTAGAGGTACATCTCACACTGGAAACTAACCTAAATTTTTATATACTAATACACCAAACCAAAAAATAAAAGGAAATAAGATGAGGAAGTTAAAATTTGGCTTACCTAAGGGAAGTCTTGAGAAGATGAGCATAGAACTTTTTCAAAGAGCAGGGTATAATATTACCAAAGCAGAAAGAGCATACAATTTATCCATAGATGATGATGAAATTGATCTTATGCTTATTAGAACTCAGGAGATTCCTCTTTACGTGGGAAAAGGTGTTCTTGATGCAGGTCTTGCAGGATATGACTGGATAGTGGAAAGAGGGGTTAAAGTTGAGAAAGTAAAGGAGCTCACTTACGCAAAGAAAGGATTAGGGAAGGTAAGGTGGGTTCTTGCAGTTCCTGTTGACTCTCCTATAAGGTCTCCTGAGGATCTTGAAGGGAAAAGAATAGCGACCGAACTTGTAGAGGTAACCAAAAGTTATCTTAGAAAAAAGAAGGTAAAAGCTGAGGTGGAGTTTTCCTGGGGTGCCACAGAAGTCAAGCCACCTCATCTTGTCGATGCTATAGTTGAACTCACAGAGACAGGAAGATCTCTTAGAGCAAATAATCTCAGAATTGTGGATGTTGTCCTTGAGTCAACCACCTGGCTTATTGCTAACCCTTCTTCATGGCAAGATTCCTGGAAGAGGGAAAAAATAGCAAGTCTTGGTATTTTACTTGAGGGAGCAATTAACGGACTTGGTAAGGTGGGGTTAAAGTTAAATGTATCCCAGGAAAACCTGCAGAAAGTAATAGACCTACTGCCAGCTCTCCGTAGGCCAACTGTTTCTCGCCTGGCAGAGAGTGGATGGTGGGCTGTGGAGACTGTTCTTGATGAACTTCAAGCAAGAGAGCTTATGCCCAAGCTTAAAAAAGCAGGGGCAGAAGGTATAGTGGAATATCCTTTAAATAAAGTTATATATTGATAAAAGGTGTCAAAATGGAGAAAGGTCCTCTTGTAAGTGTTGTTATGGGAAGTAAGTCCGACTTTTCGATTATGCAAAAATGTATGGAGGCTCTTGATAAGTTTGGGATAGAATATGAGGTGAGAGTTCTTTCAGCTCACCGCACACCTGAGAAGACAGCCGCCTTTGCTAAGGAACTTGAAAAAAGAGGAGTTAAGGTGGTAATTGCCGGAGCAGGTGGTGCTGCTCATCTTGCAGGAACAATAGCTTCTTATACAACTTTACCAGTTATAGGTGTTCCTTTACCCACCTCTCATCTTAAAGGAATTGACGCCCTTTACTCTACAGTTCAGATGCCTCCAGGAGTTCCTGTGGCTTGTATGGCACTTGGCGAATGGGGGGCTTCTAACGCAGCAATTTTTACCTTACAAATTCTGTCTCTTCTTGATGATTTTTTCAAGGAAAAATTAAAAGATTATAAAAAAGAATTGTCCTCTCAGGAGGTAAAGAGAGATGAAAAAGATAAAAATTTTAACAAAGGGAATTGAAAGAGAGGCAGAGTTAAATGATTCCCCAATGGCAGAGTCTTTATGGGAGGCTTTACCTATTAAGGGTAAAGCCAACAGGTGGGGAGACGAAATTTACTTTAAAATTAAGGCAAGGTATGTTCCCTCTGAGATGAAAGAGGTAGTAGAAGAAGGCGATATAGCTTTTTGGCCACCGGGAAACGCCTTCTGTATATTTTTCGGACCAACACCAGTTAGCACAGAAAAAGAAATAAGACCGGCAAGCGAGGTAGCTATTTTAGGAAAGGTTAAAGGAGACCTTGAGGTTTTTAAGGCGGTTAAAGATGGGGATGAGGTTATTATAGAAAAAGCAGAGTAGCCTCTCTATTTCTTAGAAAATTTTTAAAGGAGGATAAAATTGCAGGCTCGGATAGAAAATATTAAAGCAAGACAGATACTTGATTCACGCGGAAATCCCACCTTAGAGTGTGATGTATGGGTGGAAGGAGGTTTTTTGGGAAGGGCTGCTGTTCCTTCGGGAGCTTCTACAGGAGAACATGAGGCTGTTGAGTTGAGAGATGGAGGAAAGGAGTGGATGGGAAAAGGTGTTTTAAAGGCAGTTGAAAATGTTAATAAGATAATAGCTTCAAAAATAGTGGGGAAAAACGTTTTTTCTCAGGCAGAAATTGATTATTTGATGATAGAACTTGACGGGACAGAGAACAAAAGTAACCTTGGGGCAAATGCTATCCTTGGAGTATCCTTAGCCATAGCAAAGGCAGCAGCAAATGCCTTGGGGATTCCTCTTTACAGATACATAGGAGGATGCCAGGCAAGAGTTCTACCCTGTCCCATGATGAATTTTTTAAATGGAGGAAAACACGCTGATAATAATGTTGACCTCCAGGAATTTATGATAATGCCTGTAGGAGCGCCTTCTTTCAAAGAAGGATTAAGATGGGCAACTGAAACCTTCCATTCCTTAAAAAAGGTGTTAAAACAAAAAGGTTACAGCACCGCGGTTGGAGATGAAGGAGGGTTTGCTCCCAATCTTTCCTCTAACAGGGAGGCACTTGAGCTGATGGTAAAGGCAATAGAATTGGCAGGGTATAAGCCTGGAAAGGACATAGCTTTGGCTCTTGATCCTGCTGCAAGTAGTTTCTTTAAAGAAGGAAGGTATGTCTTGCTCTCTGAGGAGAAAAAAGAATATACTTCAGAAGAAATGGTTGATTTTTATGAAAAGTTGGTTGAGGATTTTCCCATTGTAAGTATAGAGGATGGTCTGGCAGAGGATGATTGGGAAGGATGGAAAATTTTAACGGAAAGGTTAGGAGATAAAATTCAGCTTGTAGGGGATGATATTTTTGTCACCAATACCAAAAGATTGCTTCAGGGGATAAACCAGGGTGTTGCTAACTCCATTTTAATTAAGCCAAATCAAATTGGAACTTTAAGTGAGACTATTGAAGCAGTCAGGATAGCAAGAGAAAACGGTTACACTGCTGTTATTTCCCATCGTTCGGGAGAGACAGAAGATACAACTATAGCTGATTTGGTTGTTGCGCTGGGGACAGGACAGATTAAAGCAGGCTCTTGTTCCCGGAGCGAGAGAATAGCAAAGTATAACCAGATTCTACGTATAGAGGAAGAACTTGGTGATAAGGCTATTTATGGAGGGAAGAATTTTGTGAGGGGTTAAGAAGATGCATACAGTGACTTTAATTCCCGGAGATGGTATAGGACCGGAGATAACCGAGGTTGCAAAAAGGTGTGTGGAGGCTACAGGAGTTAAGATAAAGTGGGAAGTAAGGGAGGCAGGGGAGGCAGCTATAGAAAAGTACGGGACACCTCTTCCTCAGGAAACAATAGAATCTATTAAGAGAAATAAAGTTGCCTGGAAGGGACCTATCACCACTCCTATAGGGGAGGGCTTCAGAAGTGTTAATGTATCTTTAAGGAAGATTCTCAATCTTTATATCTGCCTTAGACCTTACAAGCTGTATAAAGGGGTAAAAAGCAATTTCTCTCAGGTTGATCTTGTTGTGGTGAGAGAAAACACAGAGGATCTTTACGCAGGTATTGAGTTTGAACAGGGCAGGGAGGATACGAAAAAGCTTATAGAATTTATAAAAGAGGTAAAAGGAGAAAAAATCAGAGAAGATTCAGGTATAAGCATAAAACCTATATCGATTGAAGGAAGCAGGAGAATAGTTAAGGCTGCTTTTGAATATGCTCTTAAAAATGGCAGGAAAAAAGTTACCGCAGTTCATAAGGCTAATATAATGAAGTTCAGTGATGGACTTTTCCTTAAGGTGGCAAGAGAAGTGGCCTCTTTCTATGAAGGGAAGATTGAATTTGAGGATAGATTGGTGGATAATATGTGTATGCAACTTGTGCAGAAACCTCAGAATTACGATGTTCTTGTTCTTCCCAACCTTTATGGTGATATAATTTCTGATTTGTGCGCAGGTCTTGTGGGAGGTTTAGGAGTTGCACCGGGAGCAAATATTGGCGATGAAATTGCTGTTTTTGAGCCGACTCATGGAAGTGCTCCAAAATATAAAGGGATGAACAGGGTAAATCCGACAGGGATGATTTTATCCGGAGTTATGATGTTAAGGCATCTTGGGGAAAAAGAAGCTGCAGATAGATTAGAGAAAGCTTTATCCCAGGTGATAGAGG
>Ga0180301_10001529_pt1 | contig 18224 bp, 18 predicted proteins | sample GuaBasSediGuay16_FD_121797 | JGI IMG/M metagenome (GOLD analysis project Ga0180301, IMG submission 121797) | Subseafloor sediment microbial communities from Guaymas Basin, Gulf of California, Mexico - Guay16, Core 4569-2, 12-15 cm | ecosystem: Environmental > Aquatic > Marine > Hydrothermal... | reverse complement strand
TTATATTACAGGCTCTCCATAGATTGTCAAGAAAACGACACTTGAGGGGGGAACATAGGCTTGTGCCCATTCCTTCGGAATGACCCCCTCAACGCTTCGCTCCCCCCTTTATTTACTTCAAGGAAATGATTGAATCGCAGTTGGCTTTTAACTCATCATATCTGGAAAGGTGAGTGCAAAATCGAGGAGGGAAAAAGCTAAAATGAGAAATTGCAAGAATAGAATGATCTCAACTTATCGTCTTTCCAGTAAGCATCTTTAACGCCTGCAGATACTTTTGGGTGGTCTTTTCCACTACCGGTTCGGGTAGTTCTGGAGCAGGGGAATTTTTATCCCAGCCAATGCTTTCAAGCCAATCTCTTACAAATTGCTTATCAAAACTAACCTGGGGCCTTCCTGGTTCGTAGTCATCTTTTGGCCAGAATCTGGAGGAATCCGGGGTAAGTAACTCATCGATGAGAATAATTTTCCCGTCCCAAAAACCAAATTCAAATTTTGTATCCGCGATGATTATCCCTTTACTTTCAGCAAACTCGGAAGCTTTTTTATAAAGATTAATGCTTAAATTCCTCAATTTAGTAGCTATCTCCTTGCCGAATTTCTTTTCGACATACTCCTGAGTTACATTTACATCGTGGCCAGCCTCCTCTTTGGTTGCCGGTGTGAAGATGGGCTCAGGAAGTTTGTCTGCCTCTTTTAAGCCAGCTGGTAGTTTTATACCACAGATAGACTGAGTCCTCCGATATTCCCTCCAACCTGAGCCTGCTAAGTAACCCCGCACTACACATTCAATTGGAATGGGTTTTGCCTTTTTAACCAGCATAGAACGATCCCTCAATACCTTCTCATATTTATGGAGTCTTTCAGGAAATTCCCTTACTTTGGCGCTGATGAGATGATTGGACACAATATCTTCGGTAAAATCAAACCAGAATACAGAAAGAAAGTTTAGGACCTTACCCTTGTATGGGATGCAAGTAGGCAGCACAACATCAAAACAGGAGATTCTGTCTGTGGAGACGATTAAAAATTTGTCTCCTAAATCATATATATCCCTGACTTTCCCCCTTTTAAAGAATTCCAGATCTACAAAGTTTGTGCACCTTAAAGTGTCCTCCTTCATAACTACTCACCTTTTCCTCTAAAAATTTCTGGAGGCACGTAATCACCGTACTCTTCTCTTGCCCTTTGCAATCTTTTCTTCTGTGCTTCAAGGCACTCAAATAGGACAGGGGGTATATCAGGCAGTTTCCGATAAATTTCTTCAATCCTTTCGACCTTGGCGATATTTTCCGGTAGCCTTAGAGAAAACTGCTTCTCATAATCTTTTTCGGAATAATCCTTATCAAGAACTTCTGAAAATAGCCTCCTTAAATCTTCATATTGGGGTAAAAGACCAATCGGCGTCCTTATTGCACCCAATTCATCGTGAACCCTTCTTTCCATCCACTTTAACCAGACCCTCTTGTCCAGCATTCCAGTCAAATAATTTCCCCCCTCATCTTTCAAGAAATAATTGACTCCAAAAATACGGGGAGGCTTTTTTAGACATCTTGCAAAATCTAAATGATTCTTTATATATTTACCTATGGGGATGGAGAGAAAATCCAGATTTGCCATGAGATTAAACTTTCTAATCCCCGTTTTTCCTGTGGTTGCCGCAGTTGTCTCAGATTCTAAGGAAGCTGCAATTGTAATCACCCCATGAGCCCAGTCAAAGCTTTCAAACACTGGTGGCCAGGTATCAGAATCCCTGCCTCCATAAATTATTCCCTTAACCAGCACTCCCTCAGGGTTGTCCAGCTCTGAATCACAATTTCTTAAAGCATTTAACCTTATGGTATATCTCGCATTAAGATGGGCAAAAGGAATTTCTTTTCCTTGGGCATCAAGCTTGCCTTTATACCATTTTCCTGAAAAATTTATGCCTTCCTCGGGAGGCTTTCCTTTACCTCCCTGCCAGAAAGGTATCCCATCCTTCACCAGAACATTGGTAAATATAACCTCGCCTTCCTTGTTCAAAGCCTCCCAGATCAAGGGGTCATTTTCAGGATTCACATCCTTGATTATCCCAAAAATTCCTCTTTCTACATTTACCGCATAGACTTTTTCTCCTCTTCTCCTCAGATAGGCAATGTCATCTCCTAAGATTGCCTCACCTTCCACCATACAGGTTGAAGTCTTGCCACAGAAAGAAGGAAATGCTCCTGTAAAATAAGTCTTCCTTTTATCCGGACCAAATACTCCCATTACAAACATATGCTCCGCTAACCAGCCTTCCTTATCTGCTTTTCTTATCGCCAATCTTAAAGAAGGCTTCTTCAATCCCACAGTATTTCCAGCATACTGAGTGTTGATGCTATATACGGTATTCTCCAGGAAGTCTACATAAACTCTCCTTTTATCTATATTTTTACTGGTTTTATTTTCATCAAGCTGGCCAGCAGAATGGACATATTTGAAAAACTCTATATCTGGATTTTCCTTGAAGATCTTGTAGGCTGGTCGGTAAAGAATGTCTTCAGAATGGGCAACATAGCAGGAGTCGGTAAGCTGAACTGCATAAATCGAAAACTCAGAATTTACTGGACCAAGACATAAGAAGAGGACAAGCATCTGCTTGCCCTTCATTATGCCTTTAAGAAGCTGCTGCATCTCCTTTAAACCTTCCTCTCTATCCATACAGTTAAGTCCACTCAATTTCATGTCCGGAGTGATCAAGAATTTAGTATTTTCCTTATCCCTTGCTTGATCATAAAGTCCATCAAAATGGACAGTGTGACCTCTTATCTTTAAGGACTTCTCCTCGCCTGATTCTATTGCCTTTTTTCTTATATATTCTGCATCCATTTTGGAATCTGTTCTCACAAATATAGAATCCGGATCACAAACTTCAGCATACCTGGCAACAAATTCCAAAATTTTTTCGTTATTAAGATCTGTTAGCCTCTCGAGATGTCCTGAAAGACATTTCCCCTCCAATATCTCCAATCCCATCTTTCTCCTCCTTTTATATAAAAAAAGCTGATGCTTTATGCATCAGCCTATTCGACAGCTCCTCAGCCGAGGCTCTGCCCAATCTGCTTTCGGTCGCTTAAGTTATAGCAAAACTCAAGCATTAGTCAATTTTTCCTCTAAATTTTCTTCCAAGGTAAAAACAATAATCCTCTCTCCACTCTTCGTACTGATATCGGTGTGAAGACTTTTTACCTTTACCTGGGTGATGTCAAAGATAATTTTTTCTAAAAGACACCTGGCATTCTCCACTAATTCCCTTCGGACCTTCTTTATCAACTCTCTACCCTGAGGAGTCTTAGTAAGCCGTTCTTCAGCAGGGGTTAAAACACCTCTCAGGCGCACAAGGATTAAATCTTTAAATATCCAGGTCTTGGCCTCTTCAGGACCTCTGCCCATAAATTCCTTTTCAAACTTTATCATTGTCTCGCTGATCTTAGCTTCTATTTGCCCCCTGGTTTTCTTTTTCATTTTATCACTTTTGTTTTAAAAATGCAATGAGATAGCACTCAATTGAGAAAAATCAGATACTGCGAGCAAACTCACAACATCGATATTATTATGCCAAATTTTATCAAATCTTTCAAGTTGAAATCGAAGTTACCCACAGGTAAAACCTTAACCTCACCTCTATTTGCATAAGATAAAAGAAACTTGTATAATAGTTACCAGCTAAATATATTTAGCACTCGACCCTGGTCAAAAATTTTCCACTATATATAGCAAGACAAGCTTTGTAGCTACAGTTTATTCATTAAAAGGACAACCGCCATGGAACTTGTTAGGTCAGTTTTAATCAATCCTTATTTTAAGGCCGCCTTTACATTTATCATCTTCTTTGCAGGAGCAAAGCTAATTTATCGCCTCATCACCTACACTGCTATCCGGTGGGCAAGAAAAACCCCTACTCGACTTGATGACATAATCCTCTCCAGGATAAACGCTCCGGTATATTATCTTATTCTTCTTGCTGGCACAGCCATAGCCATCAACTTTCTTCCCTTACCAGTTCTGGTTAAGGGGGTTTTATCCAGGATAATAGTTTCCATAATTTTAATCATCTCGTGTTACCTGGTCGCCTTTTTCCTTAACCTCTTCATCAAGACATACCTGAGCAAGGCCAAAGATGTCATTGGCACTATCAGACAAAAGGATTTAATAGCCCTTAGCAGAAAGTTATTGAACTTCGTAATGCTCATCCTTTTGGTCATATTCATTCTGGCCCTGTGGGGAGTGAGGGTTACCGCCTTAGTGGCCAGCCTGGGAATTGCCGGTATAGTCATAGGTTTAGCTCTACAAACTACCTTAGCTAACATATTTGGAGGAATAGCCCTCATCATCGACGGGTCCTTTAAGATAGGGGATTTCATTGAGCTTGAAACTGGAGAGGCGGGAGAGATCATAGATGTGGGCCTGCGGTCCACCCGGATAAAGTCATTTGATGAGGGAAACGAAATCATCGTTCCCAACAGCAGCCTGATGAATAGCAAGATCATCAATTATGGTCGTCCTGAAATCTGCCTTAAGAGGAGAATAAAAATAGGGGTAGCCTATGGCTCGGATATCAGCAAAGTCAAACAAACTCTCCTGAAATGTGCTGAAGAAATAGAGGAAATTTTGAAAGATCCAGCGCCACAGGTCTATTTTACAGAAATGGCTGATTTTTCCCTCAATTTTGAGGTAGTCTTCTGGATCAATGACTATAAAAGGAGGCTTGAGGTGCAGGATAAGTTTATCTCCCTCTCCTATGAGAAGCTACAGGCCCAGGGAATTCAGATTCCTTTCCCCACCAGGACAATTTACCTCGAGAAAAGGTAGCTTTCTATCTTTGTGGCCTCTCCTCTAAGGTTAACTCGAAAAATCTCATCTTCCCTTTCCTGAGAACGGTCAGAAACACCCTTTTCCCTACCCCTGCTCTGAGGAGAGCATCCCTCAGCTGCTCAGCTGTCCTGATCTTTTGACCATTGAATCTTACTATGATATCCCCCTTCATCAAACCGGCCTTGTCCGCCGGTCCACCGGGGACTACCGAAATTATGTAAATGCCATACTCAACGGAAAGCCTGAGGCGGGAGGCAACCTGCGGAGTGAGAGGAAGATAATAGATGCCGAGCCAGGGTCTTATCACTCTCCCGTACTTGATCAAGCTTTCCGCAACCACCTTAGCTGTATTAATGGGAATGGCGAACCCTATCCCCTGGGCATAAGGAATGATCGCCGTGTTGATGCCAATTATCTCCCCCTTCAGATTGATCAATGCTCCTCCGCTATTTCCGGGATTAATCGCCGCATCGGTCTGAATTAAGTTCTCCAACAACTTCTCTGGCTCGGTTCTGATGGACCTGCCGGTCGCACTCACCACCCCAAAGGTCACCGTGCTTTCCAGCCCGAAAGGATTTCCAATAGCTATGCAGAACTCTCCCACCCTAACCTTTTCCGAATCACCAAGCTCGGCTATCGGCAGATTCTCTCCATTTATCTTTATTACGGCTAAATCCGTCATAGAATCTGCTCCTACGAGCTCTCCTTTAAATTCTCGGCCATCGGGCAAGGTGACCCTTATCTCCTTGGCCCCATGAATTACATGTTCATTGGTAAGTATGTATCCTCTGCGATCGAAGATTACTCCTGAGCCTACTCCTTCCTGGGGAACGAGATTGAAGAAGAAGTCAGCTACTATCCGCACGGTGCTGATGTTTACCACCGCCGGCTTTACCCTCTCCGAAACCTTAATAATTTCCCTCTCTAAGGCAGGAAGGGCACCTTCTTCGCTTTCCAGTGTGTTCCGGAAGGAATTGGCATAAGCTGGAAATTCAGCTGCCCTCAGTCCAAACAGCACAATGCATGTGGTGATCAAAGTCAAAAAAAGTAGATAGACCCTTTTATACCTCATTTTTTCCTCCCTATTCATATCGCAATGCCTCCACGGGATTCAGAAGAGCTGCCTTTCTGGCAGGATAAATTCCGAAGATAAGGCCTATTCCCACAGAAAATCCAAAGGCAAGGACGATGGAAAGGGGGGAGATGATGATTGGCCAACCGGTAAAGTGAGATACAACAGCTGAAACTATCCAACCCAGGAACAATCCAACCACTCCTCCGATAAAACTTATCACCGAGGCTTCGATCAAAAATTGTAGTAATATATCACTTCTTTTTGCTCCCAGAGCTTTCCTGATTCCTATCTCCCTTGTCCTTTCCGTCACCGAGACCAACATGATGTTCATTATGCCAATCCCACCTACCACAAGAGAAATCCCCGCTATCCCTGCCAGCATAAGTATCATGGTAGAGGTTATCTGCTTGACGGTCTCGATGACTTCCTCCTGGCTTCTTATGCGAAAAAGATCAGGGTCCTTCAGCTTTCTGGTAAGGAGAAACTCCACTTCCATAGCGGCACTTTCTGCCTTGTCGGCATCTTTTGCCTGAATCAGATATAAATCTACATACCTTTTCCCCGCTGCTCTCTTCATCACAGTGGTTATGGGAACATAGATTTGCTCATCAAAGTTAAAGAACATCATCTGCCCCTTATGTGCTAAGACACCCACTACCTCGAAGATCAGTCTTCGTTTTCCAAAGTAAGCTATTATTTTTTTGCCCAGGGGGTCTTCTCCTGGAAAAAGTTCGCTGGCTACACCCTGTCCTATGACAGCTACCTTCCTGAAGCCCTCTACGTCCCTTTCTAAAAGAAACCTTCCCCTTTCAACGGAACAGTTTAATACCCTGATATAGCCGGGAGTGGTGGCTACCATCCGGGCCTGGTAGTTATTGTCCTTATACTTTAAAAGAGCTCCGCTATTAATAGAGGGAACCACCTCCTCAACATCTGGTGAGCCCTTAGCTAAGTCGGCGGCAAGTTCCAGGGAAAAGACATCCCTCACCTCCGTGCTCACTTTCCCCGCCTTTCCGCCCTTAAATCCAGGGCTAACTATGATGAGCCCTGAACCAAGTGAAGAGACCCTTGATCTGATCCGATAGGTAGCTCCTTGACCAATAGAGATTATAGCAATCACCGCAGATACCCCAATTATTATTCCCAGCATAGAAAGAAAGGAACGCAGCTTATTTGACCCCAAGTTATTGAACGCTATTTTGATCAGTTCGACGATCATTTCTCATCCTCTATATAGCCATCCTTTAAGCGAATGATGCGCCCTGCATACTCAGCTACATACTGCTCATGGGTTACCAGAATGATGGTCCTTCCTTCCTCGTTTAGCCGCTGAAATATCTTCAAAATTTCATCTCCGCTGCGACTGTCTAAGCTACCCGTTGGCTCATCGGCAAGTATGATCGCTGGATCATTAATGAGAGCTCGTGCGATGGCCACCTTTTGCCTTTGTCCTCCTGAGAGCTGAGAAGGATAATGGAAAAATCTTTCCTCCTCTAACCCCACCTTCTTCAAGACCTTCCTTGCTCGTTCTATCCGTTCCCTTCTCTTTACGCCGGCATAAATACAGGGCGTCTCCACGTTCTCCAGGGCAGTCATCCTTGGAAGAAGGTTAAACTGTTGAAAGACAAAGCCAATCTTTCTGTTTCTGATGCTTGCTAAACGGTTCTCAGAAGCTTCTAAGATGTTCTCGCCATCGAGGTAAAAATCTCCCTCCGTGGGTTTATCCAGGCATCCCAGAATATGGAGCAATGTCGACTTTCCCGAGCCGGAACGGCCGACTATGGCAATAAAGGCACCCCTTTCGACCTTTAGACTAACGTCTCTCAGGGCAGGGACATACACCTCACCTACCCTGTATACCTTCTTTACATTCTTGAGTTCAAATAAAACTTCTTCCATCTTCTTATAGTTTTTTATCTTCGTCTCGAGGATCGAGGAGGAGCGAAAGGCATCGTTCCCGGCAGCCTCCTTTCTCCTCTTTCTTCTGATTTTTTGAGTCTTTCAAATAACTTGTAGTTGTTGGCCAAAATTTTATCGCCCTCCCTTAACCCGGATAGTATCTCAACGTGCTCCTCATCGCTTATCCCCACCTTAACCGAAACAGGCTTTAGACCATCTTCGGTAACCTGGGTGACGAAATACCTACCATCTTTTTCCACAATCGCCTCCACGGGGACCTTTAAAACATCGTGAGCCTTAGCTACTGTGATCTCTACTTCAGCCGAAAAGCCTGGTTTGATCCTTTCGTCAAACTTGAGCAGCTCTAAGGTCACCTTAACCACCGTGACCCCACCCTGGACAGTGGCTACCCGAGAAATATCACTCACCCTGGCAGAAAGCTCGAGGTCAGGATATGCGTCGAACCTGACAGTTGCCCTCTGGCCTATGGCAACTTCTCTGATATCCACCTCGTCGACATTGACCTCCACGAACATCTTATCCCGATTGATCATAGAGATAACAGGAGTGGAGGAAGAGACCCTGTCACCTTCCTGAGCTAAGACCTCGGTTATCTCACCGGTAAAAGGAGCTTTGATAAAGGTCGCCTGATAGCTCTCATAAGCGGCCTCGTAGTTTAACCTTTTTTCCTCAACCTCGCTCTTTGGTGAGTCCACCTTTGCCTTCTCGTAAGCGTTCTTTGCCGCCAGAAGCTCAGCCCGTTGCTTGGAGTTGTTCAGGCTTGCCAGAATCTGCCCTTTCTTCACCTTATCTCCTTCTTCAACGTAAATTTTTTCTATAACGCCGCTGCTCAGAAAGTGCAGGGACGCCTCCCTGTTCGGTACAACCTGGCCAAAGGCAGAGACGGTCCTCACGATATTCCCCCTCTTTACCGTGATGATGTTTTCCGGAGAAGGAAAAGATGGACTCTTTTTCTGCTTGAACAAAAACGTCCGAGCCCCGTAGTAAAGACATAATCCAGCTGATGTAATTACAAGTGCCCAGATGAAGATTTTTTTCATCTTGAAATCACCTCGTCAATCTCTAAGTCCATTCCTAAAGCCTGTCTATAGGATAGATAACAGATTAGCAGCTCGTGTAGGGCCGCCCTATAATCATTTTCAGAGGACATCCTCTCTATTTGAAAGTCCCTGAGCTGGTCAGAGCTTATCAGCTTAAGCCGGAATTGTTCTTCCTTCAGCTTTTCCTGAAATCGCATCTCCTCCCGCTTCAGCTCCAACAGCCTGAGCTGAGAAAGTGCTTCCCTCAATGCATTCCTCTTTGAGAGAATGGCCAGTTGAGCTGACCTTTTTGCATTCTCCAGATTTCTTCGCGCTATCTCAAGCTGACCTTGAACTATCCTCTCGCTCAACCTGCCCTGTCCGCCATCGAAGAGCTTATAGGTCAAACCAAAGGTAGCTTCCCACTCCTCCAGTTCATCTTCTTCCAGCTTATTTCCCGAGCTATATCCTATGCTAACAGAAAAGGATGGAGAAAGCGCCTGTCTTTTCTGTCTTAGCCTAAGCTCAGCTTGTTCAACCGCCCACCGAGCTTCTTTCACCTCCTTATCCTTGGTAAGTACCTCCTCGGTGATCTTCCTCATCAAAAGCTCTTTGGCTTTTTCCTTCAGCTTTTCCTCCTTTATCTCGGGATAAACTAAGGGGGAAGATGTCTTCTCCAATCCCAAGGAGTGGCAAAATTCATCCAGGGTTAAGGAAAACTCGTCTTGCAAGACATCTAACTCCTTTTTGCTGCTCTCTAAGTTTATCTTAGCTGAGAGAAGCTCAAGCCTTCCCGCTGTGCCTAAATTTACCTGTTGGAGGAGTTTTTCGACCTCTCGCTCTCTCTGCTTTAGCTTCTCCTCAGCCACCTTCAACGAGTCCCTCAGTTCCTTAAGACGATAAAAGCTTTTGATCACGTTTATGAGAAGGTCCTTCCCAGCCTGATCAAGCTCAAGCTCGGATTTTTTTACGGACAGCCTTACCTCATGAAGCTGCAGAGAAGGACTGCTCAGCTCAACATCCTGAAAAAGTGGCAGGTCCAATTGAACACCGTAATAATCGGAGTATTCTCCTTCCTCAAGCCGATAGTCCCCCGTATAATGAGCACTTAGCTGAGAACCATTGGAAAATCCGATTTTTCCTGTAAGTTGGAGCTCGCTCAAGGAACTCCACATCCCCTTTTTCCAGAGTTTGCCATAAGGGGAAAGATTAAGCTCCACCTGAGGAGCGAAAAGATTCTTCTCTGTCAACTCCAGATTCAGCCGGGCATTTTCCAGCTCCTCCTTGAAGTTAAGAATTTGATAGTTTCGCTCCAGGGCTATCTTTATAGCCTCCCTTAAGGTCAGGGCTGTCGCATTTCGACCGTTAAGAAAGAAAAAAGAGGAAAACGCTATGAGAAGGAAAAGCTGACCCACCCTTTTAGGTTTCATCTTTCTCACCCAACCTTAGCTCTTCGCTTAAGCTGAGCAGAAGCTCCTGATAGGCTACATTACAATCTCCCACAGCTTTCTGGTGGTCCAGATATGCCTGTCTGTAGCTAATCTCTGCATCTGTTAACTGGTCAGCTGTTATCAGACCAGACTTAAACTGTGCCTGAGCATTCTGAAATTCCTTCTTTGCCTTCTCGAGGCTGTCAGCCTGAAGCTTAAGCTTTTCCTTCGTCATCTCGAGTTGATAATACTTCTGGCGAACCTCCTCTTTAATTTTCTGTCTTTCTTGAGCAAGGGAAATCTCGGCGAGTTTCAGGTCGTTTTCAGCTTTCTCCAGGTCCAACAAGGGAGCGTTCTCAGCCTTCAGTTGCTGAAGCTTCAGCTCGGCTATCTCGATTTCCTTTTTGATGAACTTAATTTCAGCCCTTTTTTCAAGAGCCTCCTTTAGACATTCCTCCAAGGATTTGTTAAAAGCAGGTCTTTCAAACTCGGTTATAAGTTCGAGCTGAGAAGGATTATCTATTCCCGTAGCAAAGGAGAAGCTCTCGGCTGCTCTCTCAAGATCCTGTCTTACCTGATTTAACTGGATTTGAGCGTTCCAAAGGCTTATCTTGGCCGCCAGCTCATCCAGCTCGCCACTGGTTCCCAACCTCATCTTTTCCCTGACTCTGTCAAGGTCCTTTTTGGCAAGCTCAACGTTCATCTTAGCTAAGGTAAGTCTGTTTTTTAAATCCTTAAGGCCGATATATTGAGACATAATATCTATTTGAACTTGCTGAATGCTCTTTTTGAAGGTATCTTGGGCCTTACTCCAGTTCAGCTCTGCCTGCTGTAAATCTATCTTCGACTCACTCTGAAGAGCAGTTGCCTTTAGCTTCTCATAGCTAAGCTTTTCATTGGCTAAGTTAAGCTTAGCTTGCCTGATGCTTAAGTTATTTTCCAAAGCTCTTTGAAGGGCCTCATCAAGGGTTAGCGTCCTCTTCTCGGCTTTCTGAGCGACCTCTATTTTGTCGGATGCTGATGGGAACTTTCCTTTTTCCGCTCCTGCGGGCAGGAGAGCCCAGGTCAAAAAAATCCCTACTGTCAGAGCAAAAAGCATTCCTCTAAAAAACTTGAACTTCATTCTCAGCCTCCTCTCCTTATTCTATGATCTTTGGATTCAGAATTAAAATCTTTTTCCGCCGTCCCTACCCCACCCTTTCTCCCTTCGGCGTAGCCTTCCCCTCACGAAGGAGAAAAACCTTTTCCTTTGGGTCGGGGTCAGTATCTGTCCCACTTCTCCAATATGGTTGAGGACCTCCTTTTCAAGTTGAGCCTGTAGATGAGCAATTTCATTTATCTTAACCTCAATCTTTTCTTGATTTAAAGGAGCCTCTTCCAACAGCTCGCTTAACTCAGCTCGTTTTTCGGCAAGTTGAGCCCTCATCCTCATTATCTTAGGATAAAAGGCTCTGTTTAAGGACTCTACCTTCTTTCTCTGGGAGTCCGACAAGGAAAGATAGTTGGCTAAGAAATGATTCGGAGTAAAATGAGAAGCTACATCTTTTCTCAACAGATGAGGAACGAACAATCCCAGAATAACACCTGCGCAAAGGCTAACTATTACCGATATTACAAACCACCTTTTTCTCACGGCGAGTTTTCCTCCTCTTTGAAGGTTAAGTTAAAGTAAGCCTCGCATAAGGAACCAGAAGGAAAGTCCTGGAAACTATCCAGACCTGAGGAGCTAACATATTCCTCTTCCCAGAATCTCGCAGTTCGCCAGGAAAGCGTTTTCTCTATAAAGACTCCCAGGAGGATTCCTGCAGCTAAGACACCAAGGAGAACTGTGGAAAAGACAGCACGAGGCATCTTCAAAATAGGCCGGGGTGAAAGGTATCTCTTCTCCTCAGAAAAGACCTTCTGCCAGAACTTAGCCTCCAAATCCAAAGAAGGTTTTACCCCTTTCCAACCTTTAAGAAAACAAGAAGTCCTGATCAGAATTTCCGCCTCTTTTCTACATCCATCACACACCTCAAGATGTTCTTTTATCAGCTTTTTCTGCCTTTCTCCAAGCTCCCCATCTAAGTAAGCTACCAGTTTGCGCCTTACCTTTCCGCACTTCATCTTTGACATCTAAAATATATAACAAGAAGTCCCTCAAAAACCCCCTCTATTTTTGAGACCTCAGATAGGGCTCGAGCTTTTTCCTTAAAGCAGTCTTTGCTCGATACAGGCGCCTTTCCACTCCCTTTACGGAGCATCCCAAAACCTTCGAAATTTCCTTATAAGACAGTCCCTCGTATACCTGAAGAATGAGGGGAATCCTCTGAGTTGGGGGTAAAGTATCAATCATCTTCTTGACAAGGGCCTCTCTTTCCCTTTGTTCCAAAATACTCACCGGAGAAGAAAGCTCCTTGGAGGCAACAGGGTTATTCAACGAAACGCTCTTATGTCGCTTTCTCCTTTTCAGTTCATTAATACAGAGATTAACTGTGATCCTGTAAAGATAAGTGGAGAACTTTGCCTCTGCTCGATAAGCTTTTGCCGATTTGTATACCTTCAAAAAGACCTCTATAGCCAGGTCCTCAGCTTCGTCTCTATCGCCGATGAACCGATAAATTATGTTTACCACTTGCTCCTTATATTTTCTCATAAGCTTTTCAAAGGAAGAGACATCGCCCTGTTTAAACCGAAGCATCAGCTCAGCATCTATATCCATAAATTTCCTATCGCTAAATAAAATTTAGGGCAAAATATATTGAAGGAATAACACACCACTTCCCCTTTTGTATTTGACAATTTCATTAATCCTTTTATTATAACCCTAAGTATAATATTTCAAGAAAGCTCTGTCAAAGGAGGAAAAGATGCAGGAAGAGGCTATCCAATTTCTTAAAAGTTTGGTGGAGGCCCCCAGTCCCTCCGGCTTTGAACAACCGGTACAGAGGATAATAAGGGAGAGGATGAAAGGATATGCCGATGAGGTGAAGACCGATGTCCACGGAAATGTCATCGGGATAAAGAATCCCGAGGGGAAACCTCGAGTAATGTTAGCTGGACACTGCGATGAAATAGGATTTATGGTGAAATATGTAGATAAAAATGGATTTATCTTCTTTACCCCCATTGGAGGGATAGATGCCCACATCGTTCCTGGACAAAGGGTACATATACATACCAAAAGAGGGCCAGTCCTGGGAGTGGTAGGGAAAAAACCCATCCACGTTATGGAACAGGAGGAGAGAAGGAAGGTGGTGAAAATTCACGAACAGTGGATTGACATAGGGGTAAGGGATAAGAAGGAGGCGGAAAAGATGGTCTCCATCGGAGATCCCATTACCTTCTCGACAAAGCTGGAAAGACTTCAAGGAGAATTAGCTGCTTCGCGAGGACTGGATGATAAAGCAGGAAGTTTTGTAATATGTGAAGTTCTGAGAAGCTTAGCTGGTAAATCCTTTAAGGCAGCGGTATTCGCCACCTCCACCGTTCAAGAGGAGATAGGTCTCAGGGGAGCCAGAACGGCAGCTTATGGAATTAATCCGGATATAGGAATAGCCATAGATGTAGGAGTGGCCACTGACTTTCCAGGAATGGACAAGAGAAGGGAGGGAGAAATAAATATTGGTAAGGGACCAGTTATATCCAGGGGTGCAAACATCAACCCTAAGGTTGGCGAACTACTTATTCAAACTGCCCAGCAAGAAAATATTCCTTATCAACTATCCGGGGAGAGCAGAGCTACTCCAACTGATGCCAACGTCATTCAGCTTTCCCGAGCTGGAGTAGCTACTGGATTGGTTTCCATTCCCCTTCGCTATCTTCACACCCCGGTGGAGGTGTTTTCCCTGAAGGACTTAGAAAATACCGTAAAACTGTTGACCTTCTTTATCTTGAGATTGAACGATGAAATAAACCTTATTCCTTAAGAGCTTCAGGCCTGCCATGATGGGCAGGCCGCCCTGTATTAAAGGTCAAGGACAAGGGAAAACTGATGGGTATCGTCTAAGGCCTCATGGTAAGAGAAAGCATAATCGAACCTGGCTCCTCTTATCTTCAAAATCCCCTGTAAAGGCAGATAAAATCCCAATCCAGTAGAAAGATTAAGGTCAAAAGATTTCTGAAATACCCCTGATGCTCCTAAGCGAAGGGCAAGGCAATCCGACAGATACCACTCACTTCCTAAGCAGACCTCTTTCGGGATATCCTTTAAGCTCGCATTTACATCCAGCGCGATGAGAAGTCGAGGAGTGAACCTATAGGCCGCCCCTATCCTTACATTGGGCGAGAGGGACTCTCTTTTGCCTGTCTTCCAGCTAATTTGTGAAAATACATTCTGAAGGCTGATCCCACCGGAGAATTTTCCCCTTCGAGTTAAAAAGCCCAAATCCAGGCTGTATCCCGTTGCATCGCTCCAGTCGGTAGTCTGACTTAAATACTTTACCGCAGCTCCCCAGGCATTAAAATAGCTACTGGATGACTTTTTGAAAAATTGCCCATAAGAATAACAAAATAGGTCATAGTTCCACTTTCCTGGCTCGAAATCGGCTGCAAGGTGGTTCCAGCTAATTTGCCCTGTGCCTTTGTCTGTGGTGGGCTCAGCGTAGCACAAGAAACTGTGCCTTAAAAGACCTAATCCGTATAAATCGCTGTACATCGTCCCTATCTGCCCTCGTTCGATTTGCACCAGGCCAGCTGGATTAAAACAACCTCCTTCGTAATCATCGGCTACAGCCACAAAGGCCTCTGCCATTCCCTTAGCTCGAGCGCCTACAGGTAAAAGAGTAAAACCGCTATCCTTAACATGCAGGTAATCATTTGGGTAAGCTGGAGGAATGGAGATCACTAATTTCAGGAGAAAACTGATGATTAACATCAGAGCCCTTTTAAATGTCCTGCTCATGGTAGTTTTCTCCATTTTTAGAAATTAGCTCCCATACCTTGTCAGCGTGATAGGAACTTCTTACAAATGGACCAGAAACTACTTCAAGAAATCCCAGCGATCTTCCTATCCTCTCATATTGTTGGAACTTCTCTGGCCTTATGTACTCTTCTACCCTTAAATGCTCAGGCGAAGGTCTCAAGTATTGGCCGATGGTGAGGATATCGCACCCTGCTTCTCTTAAATCCCTCATTGTCTCGACCACCTCCTCAAAGCTTTCTCCCAACCCCACCATCAGGCCAGACTTGGTATAGACAGAGGGATTTATCTTTTTAGCCTGTTCCAATAGCTTTAGGGAGCGCTCGTAATTCGCCAGAGGCCTTACCCTGGGGTAGAGACGGCAGACCGTCTCCAGGTTGTGATTTAAGACATCAGGCTCGGCCTCCATCACCATTTTAAGAGAGGCTAAAGACCCTCCAAAATCAGGGATGAGAACCTCAACTTTGACCTCCTCACCATTCACTCTTCTTATCTCCCTTATGGTTCTGGCAAACTGAGCAGCTCCTCCATCCTCTAAGTCATCCCTGGTTACCGAGGTTACGACCACATATCTTAGCCCCAGTTTTCTCACCGCCTCAGCTACGTTTTTGGGTTCCTCTGGATCAAGAGGAAGGGGTCTTCCTTTTTCCACAGCACAGAATCTACAGTTTCGTGTGCATCTGTCTCCCAGAATCATAAAAGTGGCCGTCTTTCTGGCAAAACATTCCCCTATGTTAGGACACCTCGCCTCCTCACAGACCGTATGCAGGGAAAGCGAGCGAAAAAGCTTTTGCATCTCCTCAAGTACTTTCTGTTTGGGAGCCCTTTTCTTGAGCCAGACGGGAAGAGCCATCTTTACACCTCAAATTTTACCTGGTAATATCTTTGGTCGTCCCTGAGCACGGAAAAGATTTTGCCCTCCTCCTCCAATGCCCCTAAGTATTTAGTTATCTCATTTCGATGCAGGCCTAAAAAGTAAGATATGTCATCAATCGTCAAGGGTCGTCTCCTGAGAGTCTTCAGTATCTCATCCTCCACATCCTTTTTATAAGCTTTTTGTCTGAAGCCTTTAAATTCAGCGATAATCTCACACCTTTTTTCTCCTAAGATATTCCTTACCTTCTTTAATTCCTCTACATCCAGAGCCTGAGCGAATTTTTCTGCAGGAGGACGAATGACCGTGTTCAGTTGAACCTTGTCCGGATCTATCTCCTCAACTGTCTGGGCCATTTTTCTGAGCTCCTCCATAGAGTCGTTTATTCCCTTAACCAACATAATCTCAAGATATAGCTTACCCTCAAATTCCCTGGAAAAGGTACTTATCCCAAAGATTACCTCCTCGATTTTCAATGAGGGATGAGGGCGGTTCACCCTCTGAAAAATTCCCTGGCTGACTGCATCCAGAGAAGGAATCACCAGGTCGGCCTCGAAGAGGTCCTCCCTGGTCTGAGGCTGATGGAGGAGCGTCCCATTTGTCAGTACCGCCACGGGAATGGAGCTCATCTTCTTAACTTGCCTGATCATCCTGCCAATTTGAGAGTTTAAGGTTGGCTCCCCTGACCCGGAAAAGGTGATATAATCGATCTTTCTTTCCTCCTTAAGGACTTTATCCAATTCCCTTAAGAGTTGATCAGTGGATACATATTCCTTCCTCTTCATGGTCTTGTTGGTGGTTCTACCCAACTGACAATATATACAATCAAGAGTGCAACTCTTGAAAGGAACTATATCCACCCCCAAGGAAAACCCCAATCTCCTTGAGGGAACCGGACCGTATATTTGAGCCATTTTTATCTCCTCTGGGGAATCTTTTTCCCCTTTAGATAAAGGTCAAACCAGCTTAGCGCCTCCTCGATTAACCCCAAACTTCTATTTCCTATGATGTTGTGTCCTCCTCTGTACCATTTTATCCTTTTAGGCCCTCTTGCTTTCTCAAATAGACGAGTGCTGCTTTCCGGTGGAATAATTGTGTCTAAGGTGCCGTTGAGCATCAAAAGAGGCCGAGGAAAAATCTTTTGCACGTGCCTTAAAGGTTCGATGGAACTCCACATCTTCTCCAGATCCTTAAGGTCTATACCATTGTCCTTGATAAATTTTCTAATGTTTACTATCGAATCCAAGCTGCTTTTTCGGACGATAACCCCCATGTCTCCTCCTCCCACCACCAGCACCACCGTCTTTACTCGCTCATCCACAGCACAGACCACAACACGGATTAAAGAACCCAGGCTCACTCCCAGCAGAGCTAATCTTTCCCTGTCGATCAAAGGATGGTTTTCCAACAGGTCCAATCCTGTCCGGCTGTCGATTATCGTCTGGATAAAGGCATCCTTATCGCTGGCGAGATCAGTGGACAAGATATCCTTGCCCTCAACTTTACGCTCTCCATGATATTCTATATCTATGGATAAGATCGCATAACCACGTATGGAAAAATCGTCTATGAAAAGCTCAACGCTTTCCTTTCTCCCCCGGTAGTAGTGAAGATATAAAAGAGCAGGATAAGGAGGAGGAAAATTTTTAGGAACAGAAAGCAATGCGGGGACCTCTACGCAACCGGTGCTCTCATACCTCAACTTATAAAGGTTATATCTATCCGTCTCCTTCATTAACAGCGTCTTTTGAGGGGACATCTTGGGACGCTCATAAAAAAAGAGGTCAGTTTCCCCTTTCAAACCCACTACCTCCATTTATTCTCTCCTTCCCTTTTTGTAAGAGGCTGTGACCGTTGTCCCTATTCCTCCTCTTATGGCAAATTTTCCTATCACGGTAAGCTCCAATGGATCAAGAACAGCTACCAGATCCTCTAAGATTTTGTTTACCGCGTGCTCATGGAATATTCTCACCTGCCTGAAGGAATAAAGATAGTACTTAAAGGACTTAAGCTCTATGCATAGTTTATCGGGCACATACTTGATGGTAAGGGTGGCCTGATCAGGAAGCTCGTTGAAGGGGCAAAGACAGGTGAACTCATCCGTGGTATGCTCCACCTGGATAGGACGATAAGGATATTCATAGGGAAAGGTCTTAAGAATGGAACGATC
>Ga0180301_10001528_pt1 | contig 18229 bp, 17 predicted proteins | sample GuaBasSediGuay16_FD_121797 | JGI IMG/M metagenome (GOLD analysis project Ga0180301, IMG submission 121797) | Subseafloor sediment microbial communities from Guaymas Basin, Gulf of California, Mexico - Guay16, Core 4569-2, 12-15 cm | ecosystem: Environmental > Aquatic > Marine > Hydrothermal... | reverse complement strand
TAAGTTCCTAGCCTTTGAGCAGGTTTTCAAGAATGCGCTTACGTCTCTGTCCATGGGAGGCGGGAAGGGCGGATCAGACTTTGATCCAAAAGGGAAATCAGATGATGAGGTTATGCGGTTCTGCCAATCTTTTATGGCAGAGCTATATAGACATATAGGCCCTGATACTGATGTCCCCGCCGGAGATATTGGAGTGGGAGCCCGAGAGATAGGTTTCCTTTTCGGTATGTATAAGAAATTAAAAAACGAATTCACCGGTGTCCTTACTGGGAAGGGACTTGGTTGGGGTGGCAGCCTGATTCGGCCTGAAGCAACAGGCTATGGTTGTGTATATTTTGCCGCAGAGATGCTAGCCACCAAAGGCGAAGATTTTAAGGGTAAAGTCTGCCTGGTATCAGGGGCCGGTAATGTGGCCCAGCATACTGTAGAAAAACTGATTGAGCTTGGCGCCAAGGTGACGACCATGTCTGATTCCTCTGGCTACATTTATGACGAGGCAGGTATAGACAGTGCCAAACTGGCATTTATTAAACGGCTTAAAAACGTCAGACGTGGGAGGATTAGGGAGTATGCCGAGGAGTACAAGGACGTAGTTTACACCGAGGCGGATCCATCTAGAGATCACAACCCCATTTGGGACCACAAGGCTGATTGCGCCTTCCCTTGTGCTACTGAAAATGAGATAAATGAAAGGGATGCCCAAAATTTGATCAATAATGGGGTGCGACTGGTATGTGAGGGTGCAAATATGCCATCTACTCTGGAGGCCGTCCAGATATTTTTAGACAATAAGCTCCTCTACGCCCCGGGCAAGGCTTCAAACGCAGGGGGCGTCGCCGTCTCAGGGTTGGAGATGGCGCAGAATAGTATGCGCCTTAATTGGCCCAGGGAAGAGGTTGATTTCCGTCTTCGCAACATAATGAAAAATATCCATCAAACTTGCCTGGGCACCGCTGAAGAATACGGTGAACCGGGTAATTACCTTGTTGGTGCCAACATAGCCGGGTTTGTGAGAGTAGTGGATGCCATGCTAGATCAGGGGCTAGTTTAGGGTGTGGCTTAGGGCATGGGATGTATTGCGCGAAACAGAGTAAGAATTTCATCGATTTCTTTGAAAGGCCGATATGCTACCAGAACACTCTTAACAGCTCCTAAGTAGTAACAGCTCGTTGAACGCATTCGAATGACAAGACGAGGATGTCATTTCCTTGCCCGCCACGACACCGGCGCAGGCGGGGAGGAATGTAATTGACGAGAAATCTTGTTGCTGACGGCTGAAGCCTCATCCAGAAATCTCTGATTTTATGGACGGAGACCAAATGGGCATTCTGCTCAAATTCTAGTAACCACACTAACCCGAGGATTCGGGGAAGGGGACGACCATGTGCGGCATAGTATGCTATGTGGGAACCAAACAGGCAAAGCCCATTCTGCTCAATGGGCTCAAGCAGTTGGAATATCGTGGATATGATTCTGCGGGAATCGCCATTCAAAGAGGCACTCAGGTGGTTAGGTACCGTTCTGTAGGGAAGATAGAGGAACTGGAGAAGAAACTCCATAATGTGGCACTTCCCGGGACCACGGGAATAGCCCATACGCGTTGGGCCACCCATGGCGAGCCTAGTGAAGAGAATGCTCATCCCCACACAGACCCAGATGAAAAGGTCTTTGTGATCCATAATGGAATTATAGAAAACTTTCATTCCATAAAGAAACGACTGGAAAAAGATGGAGCCACCTTTCGTTCTGAAACCGATACAGAGATATTGGCTCATCTAATAGCCCTTAATTTTGATGGTGACCTGGCAGAGGCGGTTCGCAGGACCATGGCCCAAGTAGAGGGCACCTTTGGGATAGCGGTCCTGCACAAGAATGTTCCAGGGCAAATTGTGGTGGCAAGAAGAGGAAGCCCATTGATCATTGGAGTAGGAGATGATGGTCACTTTGCTGCCTCTGATGTCTCTGCCATGGTGAGGTACACTGATAAGGTGGTCCATGTCCAAGACAATGAGCTGGCTGTTCTCACCAAGGACGACTTCTCCATATCCACTGCTCAGGCCCGCGTAATAAAGCGTGATATGGAACGGGTGGAGTGGCGGGCAGAGGATGCTGAATTGAATGGCTTTCCTCATCATATGCTCAAAGAGATCTACGAGCAGCCTGAAACCATAAGAAACGCCATGAGGGGAAGGGTGGAACTGGGCGAAGGTGTCCCCAAATTGGGGGGCATAGTGCCTGTATGGGATAAATTAAAGGAATGCCGTCACTTGGTGATAGTTGGGTGTGGTACATCGTATTATGCGGGATGCGTAGGGCGCTATGTGTTTGAAAGACTGACTGAAGTAGATGTGGAAGTGGAGCTGGCCTCTGAGTTTCGTTACCGTAAGCTCAATTTTCCTCCTAACACGTTTGTCTTGGCCATAAGCCAATCAGGAGAGACCGCAGACACCCTTGCTGCCATTAGGGAGGCAAAACGCAAAGGAGCAAACCTACTGGGTATAGTAAATGTGGTGGGGAGTTCCATATCCAGAGAGACCGATGCCGGAGTTTATAATCACGCTGGCCCGGAAATAGGTGTCGCCTCCACCAAGATATTCACTTCCCAGCTCACCATACTAACCCTTTTGGCCCTCCTTCTAGGACGGCATCAAAACCTTTCCCTCACCGAAGGTGTAACAGCCATACGGGCCCTCCAGTCCCTCCCAGACCAGGTGCAGCGAGTCTTGGCTCAAGCCCATCACATTGAGGCCATTGCGGAGAAATATCATAAGTATAAGAATTGGCTTTTCTTGGGTAGAAAGTACAACTTTCCGATTGCCATGGAAGGTGCCCTGAAATTAAAGGAGATTTCTTATATTCATGCAGAGGGTTATGCTGCGGGAGAAATGAAGCATGGACCTATTGCCTTGGTGAATCCCGATATGCCTACAGTCGCCATTGCCCCATTGGATGATATGTACGAGAAGATGATAAGCAATATTCAGGAGATCAAGAGTCGAAAGGGACCAATCATTGCTATCGTGACTCAAGGCGATGAGAAAATAAGGGAAATGGCAGATGAGGTAATAGAGATACCACCCACATTGGATTATCTAAATCCTATCCTGGCGGTTGTCCCATGCCAGCTCTTGGCCTATTATTGCGCCAACTTTTTAGGGAGAGACATTGATAAGCCTCGAAACTTGGCCAAAAGCGTGACTGTGGAGTGATCTGAGCAATGGTAAAGGCCTGGGCGTTTTGGCCCACCAAGCGTTTGGCCCAGGTGGTATTGGCTCCCTTTTTTTCCATAAGGGTCCAAGGAAAAGAAAACCTGCCCAGGGATACCGGGTTTGTCCTCCTGCCAAAACACCAGCGGTGGGTGGACATTCCTTTATTGAGCCTTGCAGCTTCAAGGCCTCTCTATTATGTGGCAAAATACGAGCTTTTCCGGATACCACCAATAGGTTGGTACCTAAAGTCCTTGGGAGGAATCCCGCTCAATCGGGCCCAGCCTGTTAGAACAAAAAGTTCTCTACAGAAGGTATTGGCAGCTCTGTCCTCTGGCCAGGGGGTTGTGGTTTTTCCGGAAGGCACTTATTATGAAGGGAAAATAGGGCCTGTGCGGACGGGTGTTATACGGTTCATACTAAACAGGATAGAGGTTCCCTATGTCCCGGTAGGTATTCACTATAGAAAGGGGTTTTGGAGGACAAAAGTGAATATACGATTCGGAGCGCCTATTTTTGCGTCTTCTGCCCCTGGGCTTGCTTCCTTTATGGAAGAGATTATGAAGAAAATCGTCGGATTATCCGGCCTTGTATGAAAGGAAAGAGTAGTGGTTATGGATAAACTAAAAGAAATTTTTTCGTGTATTGATAATTACCGGCAGGAGATCATAATACTTCAAGAAGAACTCACTTCCCGTGTAGCCCTCGGACCAGACAATGGTGGGACCGGCGAACATGAAAAGACCACCTTTATCAAGGATCTTCTATTGGCCTTGCACCCTGATAGCCTGGAAGAAATCAATGCCCCGGATAGCAGGGCCCAATACGGATACAGACCCAATCTTGTTGCCACCTGGGATGGCAGCCAAGCACTGCCGAGGTTATGGATCCTTTGTCATTCGGATATTGTGCCTCCAGGGGATCTATCGTTGTGGAAACATGATCCTTATCAAGTTTGGGTGGAAGGAGACAAGATCTTCGGACGGGGGGTTGAGGACAATCAACACGGTTTTGTTAGTCCTTATCTTGCCATCAAGGGAATTATGGAAAGCGGCCACAGACTACAGCGGCCGGTAGGCCTGGCAGTGGTGGCTGACGAAGAAACCGGGAGTAAATATGGACTATCTTACATTTTGGAGAAACGAGGTTCACTTTTCAAACAGGAGGATCTCATTGTAGTTCCTGATGGCGGCAATGAGACAGGCACCATGATTGAAGTGGCCGAAAAATCCAGACTCTGGCTCCGCTTTACGGTAATAGGAAAACAGTGCCACGCCAGCACCCCTAATAAGGGGAAAAACAGCCTGTATGGAGCAGCTAAGCTGATTGTTGCACTTGAGAGAATAAAAGAGGAATTTGGTGAAAAAGATGAGTTGTTTAGTCCTCCCATATCTACCTTTGAGCCCACAAAGTTTGAGGCCAATGTGGCAAATGTTAACACCATACCAGGAAAAGATATATTTTATATGGACTGCCGGATACTTCCCCGTTATGGAGTGGACGAGGTCTTTGACCGATGCGAACGCATAGCCCATGAACTCGGATCCGAGTTGGGGATTGACATTCAGGTGGACACCACCCACAGGGAAGATGCAACCCCCCCGACTCCAGTGGACTCACCTGTGGTTAAGGCCCTGTCCGAGGCGATCAAGGTGGTCACTGGAAGGGAGGCAAAACCCATGGGGATCGGAGGGGGAACCGTCGCCGCCATCTTCCGTAAGGCAGGTCTTCCTGCTGCGGTCTGGTGTACATCACCTGATACGGCACACCAGCCAAACGAATATTGCCTGATTCCTGACTTGTTAACTGATGCCAAGATATTTGCTGTGTTGTGTATGGGAAATGCCAATGTATAAAGGGCGTCAAAGGTCTAAATAAGCGCAAGGCACTGGAGCGGGTCCCTCCAAAGGCCTAGATCACAAGTTCAGGAATAAATACCCTCATTGGATTTAGATTTCTTGATGAAAGTGCCGATATGTGCAATGAGGAGTATCTTAAGGATATGGTTTGAAAATTGAGGATCCTATGGCCTCTATTGCTTCAATGAATTTTGACCACCTCATCGGTAAGCAGGTGGGTACATCGGTCCTTCTGAAGGAGCTTGCCCGCGGTGGAATGGGGGCGATATTTATAGCATATCAGAAGACGTTGAAACGTCAGATAGCTGTCAAGATCCTTCCCAAATCTCTCCTGACGCCAGTAACTGCTGAGTTTTTTAGACAGGAAGCCGAGGCAGCGGCAATTCTTTCGCACCCTAACATTATACCTGTTTATGAAGTGGGTGATACCGGCGAATTTCTGTTTTTTACCATGCAACTAGTCAACGGTCGTTCTCTCGAATATTATATAAAAAAAGCAAAAAAAAATATCCTTCCTTCCAGACGGGCTTTGCCCGTGAAGAGTGCCTTGAACATTATGGTCCAGGTTTTGGATGCCCTTGAATTCGCTCATCAACAGGGTATTATTCATAGAGACGTAAAGCCGGCAAATATCCTTATGGAAAAACACACCAAACGTCCTATTTTGATGGATTTTGGGGTGGCAAAGGTGGCCAAAGGTCCGGAGACTACCACTTCCATAATTTTGGGGACCCCTGGCTATATGGCCCCAGAGCAGATCTTGGAGGGTGATGTGGATGGCAGGGCAGACATATATGCGGCGGGGACCATGCTATTTGAGATGTTGTCGCCAGAGCCTTTGTTCCCCGATGTTAAGTCCATAACCCAGCTATTGAAAAAGAAGGTAAAATTGAAAGACCAATTGTTTACCAGGAGGCCATCAGATGTGAATCCTGCCCTTGGCAGAGAAATGGATGAAATAATTTTGAAGGCCGTAGCCTATGATCCTGGTAAACGATATGCCACTTGTCGCGAATTTCAAGAGCGAGTCAAGGAATATCTCAAGAAACTTTAAACATATGGGGCGGGCATGTCCGAGATAAAGGCCGAGAAGCATAAGCTTGAAATTTTCGGGAGAAATCTTGTCCTTATGTTAAACAGGGCCAGCATGTATACTGTTGGACATCCCTACGTCAAGCAAGCTATTGAAGTTACATATGACGCGACCACCTCTGTGCTTGAGTCAGTTTCTCCTCTTGTGTTCATTATGACCCAGGAGAAATTTTTCATAGATGAAGAGCCACTGGACCCCAGGGTCAACACCAGCCGTCTTGTAAATCACTTTAAGAAAAAGGGCATTCAATCCATCTCGTTTGAAAAGGGACTCGAAAAGAGAGAGCTGAGGTCCTTTGTAGAAATCTACTCCACGCCGGACAAATACCCTGACGCAGAAGCCATAAAAAAGGGGCTGACCAGCAGGCGAATTTATCATTTAAAGATCAACCATGTTTTTTACAAGAAGGTGACCGCAGATGATGAGGTTATTCCCAAAGAGGCCCTTAGAAAAATAACCCCTGATATGATGGAAGATGCCCAGCTCAAGTCAAAAAAGATGTTTATGGACGCGCTGCTTGAGAGCGTGCTTACTGAGGAGTTTCTGAGAACCCTCAATATTAATAATTTGATAAAAGACCCTAAGGCCTTTTCCAAACAGATGATTGAGGCGGATCTAGAAAGCGCCAATAAAGGAGGAGGCACAGGTGGTGGAGGAACAGGGCCTGGGCCCGTATTACTGCAGCAACTGGAACTTATTGGTGAGGAAGTCGAGAGGAATCTTTCAGAGGCCACTGGTTTGGACCTCCCTGAGCTGGCTAATGCCGTTTTTGAGATGAAAAAACAGCTCATGGAGACAATTGAGGAACAAAAAGTGGTTGGCATGGCCTTTTCCAATGAGGAGATAATCAAGGAAAAGGCCAATGAAATAACAGATCGGGTTCTGCTTAAACTTGTAAAAGAGGAATACCGTAAAGGTTCTGTATCTATTCCCAGATTGGCCCATATTGTTAAGCGTCTTGTGCCTGAACCAGAGGAACTCAAACGACTGCTTCCCCAAATAAAGGCCACTTTGATAGAGGAGGGGATGGCCCTTGAAGAATACCTTCAGTTTTTACAGGAATTAAGCAAGGAGTTGCGTAGTGAAGAACTTGCCAAGATTCTAGGAGAAAGTTCTGAAGAGATCGGTATAGACAGCGAGCAGTTGATAGAGGAAGTAAAGAGGAATCCAACCCACGCTGCTGAGTTGATATATCTGGCAGCAGAACTCAGAAAAGGGGGTGGAGATGAAAAGGTACTAACAGACCTCTTGGTTGATTACATCGAGCGACTGGGTTCAAAGATAACATCGGATATGACCGATGAGCAAGGACCACAAGGTGAGCAGCATTTGAGAAGGGTAATGACGGAGGTTCGATCAAAGATCCTGGAACGATTACAGGAAAAGGATCTGAAAGATGATGTCCTGGCCCGGCTCGAGGAGAGACTGAACCAAAGGGTTGACGAAGTCCTTGATAAGCTAAGGCTGGAGTGGCTTAAGGCTCAACCTGTATCGTCGGAAAGCAGCAAGCAAGAGCAGATGTCCGTACTTGAGACGTTAGAGCAGAGTGTGGGAGAGGATCAAGAACTTGCCGAAATTCTGAAGGTTGTTCGCTCTAAAGTTGAAGCAGAAGAGATAGATGAGAACGACTTTGCACAGATTCATAATGAGATTGAAAGAGAAAAGAAGAGGCGAGAGCAAAAAGAATCAAAAAAGGATTTACCTGCCGGCATCTTAGATGAAGACGAACTAATGATTTTTTTGGAAAAGGAGATTGCAAGGGTGACAAGATACAATACACCATCTTCGGCTCTTGCATTTACAGTAGTAAAAGCAAAACCGCGGGTTCAGGCATCTCCCAGTCTCATTAGCCGACAGGCAGTCCTTGATGAAATTCTTCATCAGCTAGCAAAGGCCTTTAGAGCGACCGATCTTGTTGGGCAAATTGGCAAGAACAAGATAGTGGCCCTTTTGCCCATGACCCCTCTTCCTGATGCCAAGCTTGCCCTTAGACGCGTGACCAGAATGCTTCATTCAAGGCCTATACAAATAAATGGAGTACGGGTAGATGTGAGAATAGCTGGTGTTGCCTCTGATATTGGGGAGCAGGAAAAACCTGACCTTAAAACCTTTCTTGAGACTTTTTTCAATAAGCTTGCTGATATGGCCACCAGGATAAGAAATATTCACGCCTATTTGTAGCCCTCTTCTGCAATACTAAGAGCTTATGTTTTGAGTCAAAATCCCTTTGCCCTAATCAAAGGTTTCCTTATTTGCATTCCATGATTGGATGTGTAATATTATTACCACATGGTGAACCAAAATTTGTGACATAGCGTTTTTTGTAATTTTTCTCCTCCAGCCAGAGTATTTTGGTGAGCGGGGGATGTTGAGTAAAGAGAGGAGGCCTTGACGTGTTAGTTATTGAGGATTTGCAGGTTGAACTTGCAGGCAAAGTGATTCTGAACCATATTGATTTGGAAATTGGGCCTGGGGAGACCCATGTCCTTTTTGGGCCCAACGGGTCAGGTAAGACTTCATTGCTCATGACAATCATGGGCTATCCCCAGTACCACGTAAAGAAAGGAAAGATTTATTTTAAGGGCGAAGACATTACCCATATGCCCATAAACGAAAGGGCCGCACTGGGCATAGGCATGTCTTACCAGCGGCCGCCTACAATCCATGGCCTGAAGACCAGACAAATAGTACATATATGTGCAAGGCACAAGATTGATGTGGAAGAGTTAGCTAGGAGAGTGAATTTTCAGGATTTTCTGGACAGAGACGTCAATGATGGATTTTCTGGTGGAGAAATCAAACGATCGGAACTCGTCCAGCTCATGGCCCAGGATCCAGATCTCATGCTTTTTGACGAACCAGAATCCGGTGTGGATATGGAGAATATCTCACTGGTTGGTAGGACCATTGCCATGCTCCTTCAAAAGGACTTCAATGAACTCATGGCTACCCAAAAATCAAAGATGCAGAAGAAGATGGAACGTACAAAGATGGGTTTAATTATCACCCACACAGGATATATCTTGGATTATGTGGCAGCTGATAAGGGCCAGGTGTTGTACGATGGATACTTAAGCTGCGTAAGCAATCCGCGGGAAATACTGAATTGTATAAGTAAATCCGGATATGAGGAGTGTGTGAGATGCATTATAGGAGAGAGTTAGCTGAAAAGGCCAAGAAGGCCGCGGATAAGAAGGCAACTCTTGGTCCAGATGTCAACCTTGATGAGTTTGAAAAGGCCGAAGTGCCCCATGACTCCCTTACCCATGAGGATCTGACAAAGTTGCCCGAAGAGGAAAAACAGCGACTGATTATGTCAGGGCTCGACCTTACGGAAAAGGAGCGCGGGGGTACCTACTTTCAGATGGATACCAAGGCAGTCCATTGCCACACCAAGCAAGAGGGAGTGGAGGTTATTCCTATTCGAAAGGCCTTGGAGGAATTCGACTGGATCCACGACTATTACTGGAAACTTATTCCCGTGGATGTGGACAAATACACTGCAGCAGTGGAACTTGAATTACATGATGGATATGTCATCCGGGCCCTGCCAGGCAGCAAGAGCGTGTATCCCATTCAGGCATGCCTTTACTTGGGAAAAGACGGACTTCAACAAAATGTGCATAATATTATCATTGCTGAGGAGGGATCTGAGCTTCATGTTATCAATGGATGCACCACATCATCTCACTTAAAAAGGGGGGCACACCTGGGCGTATCAGAATTTTATGTGAAGAAGAATGCCAAACTCAGTTTCACCATGATTCATAATTGGGCTGAGGATATGGCTGTCAGGCCAAGGTCAGTGGCACAAGTAGAAGCCGGAGGACTTTTCCTAAATAATTATATCTGTATGAAGCCGGTTAAATCTATCCAAATGTATCCCACCACCCACCTGGTAGGCGAGGATGCAGTGGCCAGGTTCTACAGTATTATTGTGGGTAGCCCTGGCTCTGAGCATGATATTGGGGGCAGGGTGTTTTTGAAAAAACCTGGTTGTCGTGCAGAAATCGTATCCCGAGCCATCAGTAACGGAGGCAAGATCATTGCAAGGGGTCACTTGGTTGGAGAAGTGCCGGGAATAAAGGCTCATCTTGAGTGTCGCGGCCTCATTTTGAACGGTGGGATTATTCATGCGATTCCCGAATTGGAGGGCCATGTGGACGGCGTAGAAATGTCCCATGAGGCCGCTGTGGGCAAAATCGCCCAAGAGGAGATCGCCTATTTGATGTCTAGGGGATTGAGCGAGGATGAAGCCACCTCTACTATTGTTCGAGGTTTTTTGAGTGTAGATATCCCAGGACTCCCGCCTCAATTGAAGGCAGAGATTGACAGGACCATTGAGATGAGTGACAAGGATGTGATGTAGCAATGTTACCTTACTTGAGGAGTGGAATCAGCTTCCACAAGTTGTCGCCCGCAAACAGGTGGCCCAAATGAAACATGGGGTAGATGAGTATTCGGCTTAGGATTCCTGTATGGGCATAATTATCCAGCAATATGATGAGAATGAGGACGATAGGCCCATAGCGGCCGGCGCGACGGAATTTTTCGGCTGCACTTGGATAAAGAATATTTTCCAGGATGTGAGAGCCATCGAGCGGAGGAATGGGTAGGAGGTTAAACAATCCTAATCCCAAATTCATGAGGAGAAGATATGCGAGAACCTCTCCATAAATGGGCCAAGACAAAAGAAAGTAGCGGATAAAAATCCCTGCCAAAAAGGCGGCTGAAAGGTTGGCTAGTGGTCCGCTGAGGGCCATAAGGATAATGCCCTGTCTCCTGTTTTCAAAATAGGAGGGGTTCACGGGTACGGGCTTGGCCCACCCAAAATTGAAGAGGAAAAGACAAATGGCACCAAGCGGATCAATGTGAACCAAAGGATTGTAAGAAAGGCGGCCCATCTTCTTTGCCGTGGGATCGCCTAGGGAGTAAGCAGCCTTGCCATGCGCATATTCATGGATGGTAATGGCAAATAGAAGTACTGGTATCCGGACAAGCCATTGCTCAATATTTACACTCATATAGAGAAACTCCGCTTTGATGTCTTTATCAGCGCTATTTTAAAACTCGATAATTTGACTAGGAAGAGACCAGGTCAAGGCATTCAAGGTTCTTCTGATTCTAGCAATAAATGAACTGCCCGGCAATCAAAACATCCAGCCTTGGGGGACGGAATTTGAGGGAAGGGGGTGTTTCATATGGAAACGAGGCGGTCTGACTTTGCGGGATCATGGTATCCTGGCAGTGAGAGAGAATGTAGGCTTGCCATAGAGGCACTAGTTAGGGAATCAGCACCCTGCCCTGGAAATGGAACAATGACCTTAGGAGGGATAGTGCCTCACGCGGGCTGGTTTTACTCCGGCAAATTGGCCTGCAATGTGATCCAATGCCTTAGAGAGACTGGCTCTGCGGATACCTGTATTATTTTCGGCCGTCATCTTCATCCTACAAGTCCAAACTACATTATGAAAGAGGGCAAGTGGTCTACTCCTCTAGGCGACCTGGAAATAGATTCAGACATTACGAGTCAGCTTATCTCAGAATTTACCTTTACCATAGAGACGCCATGGAAGTATGAGCCTGACAATACCATCGAGCTGCAATTGCCATTTGTGCGATATTTTTTCGGGGATATACGCATTGTGCCCCTAGGTCTCCCTCCCAAAAAGGACTCTCTGCAGATTGCTAGAAGGGCAGCGGAAATTGCCAAGAAACTGGGAAGGAGGGCTATAATTGTGGGATCTACTGATCTCACACATTATGGTTATAATTACGGATTCCTTCCTAAAGGGACAGGCCAGGAGGCGGTGGAGTGGGTGAAGAGTGAGAATGACAGACGTGTAATTGATTTGATACTCCAGATGGACGCTTCTGCGGTGATTGAAGAGGCCTTGAGGAGCCAAAATGCCTGCTGCTCTGGTGCGGCGGCCTCAGCAATTGAGGCTTGTAAGGCTTTGGATGCAAAAAAGGCCTTTGAAGTGGCCTATTATACAAGTTATGATGTGAGACCAGATACAAGTTTCGTAGGATATGTGGGGATCATCTTCACGGCTTAAGGGATTAAGCCATAAAGGTGAGGTGTGTCAGATTGATTTTTTCCACATTGATAGGTGTAATGAAAAGAAAGAAGACAAGGCCTGAGCCTGCTGAGCAGATATGCGGTGAAAATAGCCAACTTTCCTCAGCAGTGTCTTCTCAGGAGCCATTGACTCAAAATAAAGACAGAGGATCTGATATGGGGAAAGAAAGGATCAAAATCGATTTTCTTATACATGACCTCAAGGTACCCCTGGCAGTTGTGGAGGCCGGTATAAAATCGTTACTTACCCGGCAAGACAAGTACGGGAAATTGACAGAAAAACAGGAAAAGGTGCTCCGGCGAGCCTTAAGAAACACCAAGATAACGCAGACTTTGGTAAGCGATGCCCTGGAGCTGGGAAGATCAAGGGAAGGAGTGGTTCACTCAATTAGCTGTAATATTTCTGAGTTGATCAGGGGGGCCTTTCTAGAAATTTTTGACCTTACCGATGATCGCCTGTCAGAAGAAATAAGGGCCTGCCCAGATCTTTCCAGACTAAAGCAAATCCTTTTGGATCATGGGGTGGAGCTTCGTGTTGAGGAGAACTTCTGGGATCGGGAAGTGTGTTTGGATGAACCCAAGGTTAAACAGATCTTCAGAAACCTCTTAAACAATGCCCTGAAGTATCGGCGCCACTCTGTGGAAGTGGAGATTATCGAGGAAAAGGGTGCTTTGGTACTTTCTGTGAGCGACGATGGAGAAGGGATTCCACAGGAATACCATCAGCGAATTTTTGAGTGTTACTTTCAGATGAATGGAGAGGGATCCTGTCCTGTGAGGGGGCATGGGCTCGGGCTGGCAGGTGTGATGGTGCTTGTGGAAGACATGGGCGGCACACTCACATTGGAGAGTGACCAAGGACAAGGTGCTAAGTTCTCGGTCAAAATCCCCTTAATGCGGGAATGCTGAGGTACTGATGAAAATTACATGAGTTGTTCCAAATCACTGCGTGATACGCGGTAGGTCTGCTCAAGTGCATCCCAGACTTCCTTGTGCTTTTCTTTCCAATCTGGCCCGAACTTCTTGTCAAAGAATGGGTTGAGCTTGGCAAACCACTTAAGGGGAGTTCCCTTTCCTTCTTGGACCATCTTTAGCACATCCGCCACATACGTGGGGATCTCGGAAATCTTGTCCTTTGGTAGATAGGCCTGGGCCCCACCCTTTATCGACTTAATCAAATTCTCCGGGCTCAGGGCGTGTGCAGTAAGCATTACCGCTGGGATATCTCTCTTTCGGGTTTCCTCCAGAAGATCATAGCCCCTGACACCCATAATATCCAATATGGCCAGATCATACGTATTCTTGTTGAGAAACTTTAGAGCGGTTTCATAGTTGGGGGCCTTATCAATGAGACAGGTATCCAAGAGTTCCTCTAATGTTTCCAGTATATCCTCTTCGTCATCTACTACCAAGATCCTTTTACCTTCCAAAATATCCATTTCGCCCATATCCACTTCCTCCTCTTTGCTCCGTTTAGCAGATATTAACCTTATAGAGGGGCAAGAGTCAATAGCGTTATTCCCTCTATAGCATCTGGGTATATCACACCTGAATTTTGTTGACATGGCATCATACATTGCTTACGGTTTTAAGGGAAAGCTTTATGGATTTTAAAAAGCAACCTTCATCAGCTTCAAAGGGATCGGGCAACCGGCTGTTAAAGTCTATAGGTGATTCAGGACAGGAGGACACAGTATGGATTTCCTTGAGAAAGCCAGGATACGGATAGGCCATTGGATCACACACAATGATCATCATAAGGAAGAATACGAACTGTTTGCAGAACAGTTGGAACAGGCCGGAAAAGAAGAGAGTGCGCGCCAGATAAGAGAAATGATCCGGCTTAGTACCGAGAGTAATGAATGTTTGAGGAAGGCCTTACAGGCCTTGGAGTAAAAATCCAACCTGATTAGGGAAAGGCGGTGGAAAAATGTGTGAGGCTCATGCCTTCTTGTTAAAGGATGGGAAGGAAAAAAAACTCCTGGAAAACGTGGATCTGGTGGAATTCAACAATGATGAAGTAAGATTAGAGAATATATTTGGCGAACAAAGGATAGTTAAGGCTCGTTTCAAGCTTTACAACAACACAGAAAGAAAAATAGTTTTTGAATCCATAAACTGATCTTATGCGGTTTTTTTGGAGAGGTGTGTTGAAGCTGGGAATTCTGTCAGATACGCATGATAACGTACCCCAAGTGAGAAAGGCGGTGGCCCTGTTCAACCGAGAGATGGTGGATCTGGTCCTTCATGCAGGCGATTATGTGGCCCCTTTTTCTGTAAAGCCCTTGTTTGAATTGCAATGTGACTTTATGGGGGTTTGGGGGAACAATGACGGCGATAAGATGGCACTTCATAGGATAAGCCAAGGGAAGATCGAACAGACTTTCCGCCAAGAGGAATACGATGGAAAGAAGATATTATTAGGCCACTATTTCGAGACCTTGGATGCTCTGGTTGCTAGTCAGGCCTATTCGCTTATTGTTTATGGGCATACCCATGAACCTGAAATGAGAAAGCAGGGGCAGACCCTTGTCCTAAATCCTGGTGAGTGCGGCGCCTGGCTTTACGGAGAATCCACTGTGGCCGTGGTTGATTTGGATTCCCTGGAGGGGGAAATTGTCACATTACCATGATATGGGGAGGAGAGGCAAAGAGTGATGCAAGAACTCATATCTCAAGCAGCAGAGATTATACTCAGATCCAAGTTGACTTTGGCCCTGACAGGGGCTGGGATCTCTGTAGAATCTGGGATCCCTGATTTTCGTAGCGCAGATGGCCTCTGGTCCAAGTATGATCCCGCCGAATATGCTACTATCGAGGCTTTTCAGGCAGATCCAGAAAAAGTTTGGCAGATGCTTCGGGATATGGAGGAGGTAGTGGCATCTGCCAAGCCCAATAAGGCCCATATCGGCTTGGGTGAACTGGAAAAAATGGGGTATCTCCACTATATTATCACCCAGAATATCGACAACCTGCATCAAGAAGGTGGCTCAAAAAATGTGATAGAATATCATGGTAATTCTAGCACTCTGTCGTGCATATGGTGCGGCAAGAGATACAAGACCGAAGAAAAAAGAGATGAATTCCCCCCTAAATGTGAGTGCAAAAAAATCCTAAAACCTGATGTGGTCTTCTTTGGTGAACCAATTCCTGCTGAGGCCTTGAACCGATCATTTCAGTTGGCCTCTTCAGCAGAGGCTTTATTGGTCATTGGGACCTCAGCCGTGGTCTCCCCTGCTAATACAATACCCACTATAGCCAAACAGAACCATGCAAAGATTATTGAGATCAATAAGGAAAGAACCCACCTCACTGATTCTATCACAGATATCTTTTTACAGGGAGGGGCAGGAGCTATAGTAGAGTCGCTGGTGGAGGAAGTAAAAAGGCAAGGTGGTGGAAACCATCTGATGTAGCCATTTCAACCGAGGACCGGTCAACGGTGAATGGTGAACCTCCCAGGGCTGAAATCTGACTCCTGAGAGCTTAACTTTTGGGCCTCAGAAAATCTTCAATATGAATGACCTTTCCGTCTTTTCTGGGTGAGCCCTTTATGGTTTCCCATGACCCCCTCACCTTTGCCTTACGTAAGTCTTCGATCATTTTTTGGAGCTCGGGATTTTTTTCTATAAGGGATTGGATCTGCCTATTCAGTTCCTTCCAGCTCACATCAAGCTCTGTCCTGTCCAATTCAAAGCCACACAGGAAAGAGAGGGTTTCCCCCAGAGCGGAAAGCAGCCCAAAGTGTGTGGTCCCCTGGAGATAGTAAGGGCAATGGCACCAGAGGCTTATGCATTGAAAGCCGAGCTTTTGGCCTTCGGAATGGAAGAGCGAATGTATAGCACCAGGGCCTTGGTAGTTGACTGGGACGATATCCCTTTCCTCTAAGGTGTGGAGTAATTCAGGGGTTGAAGCAAATCCGGATATGACGGTATCCGAATGCAAAACATTGTCGTACATGCTCCCAAGGGTGATAATGGTCTCTACTTGGAGTTCTTTGCAAAGTCTCAGTACACCTTCAACAAAGGTGTACCAACGAACATGGGGTTCGGTTGCCCGCAAGAGCAATAGGCCATGCTCAGAATGGGCCAAATTGGCAGTATAAAAATTGCCGCCAGGTGGGTCAATGGATTTGAGGACTCCTCCCTCGATCTCCACCCACGGTCTGGACTCATCAAACCGATAGAAAAGGTCTCCGTTGATGGAAGCAAAAGGCTCGGCATCAAGCTTGCGGATAAGATAGGTTATCATAGCCTTGGACACATCAAGGGCATTTCCCCAGCCCTCAAATCCTGCGATGCAGATGGGGTATTTCAGATCAGGGAGCCGATGTATGTGTATAGGATCGTGTTGCATATTTAAAATCTTGCATCCCCTTGTCAGAATGTCAAGCTCATGTGAGCATTTCTGTTGACAAAATAAAAAAAATGCTTAAAGTACTCTTCTTTAAAAGTCGAACTCCCCAATGGGTTTTAAGCATTGTAGCTGTGGGGTTTTTTCACATTGTCATTACGTATAAACAAAGCTTCGCTTGAACAGGCCTGCAAAGAGATTATTGAGACCATCCTCTTTTGCCTTCCCAATGCCTACAAGGGTACCGTATATTCTATAGGCAGCCCTCCTGATATGGTGGCCACAAGGGTGACATCAGGGGTTATTGATGAGCAGAGGAAAAATATTTCATGGGGCCTGCCAGAGAGTTCTGATTATAATCCACCAGGCAAACCCTGGTGGCAATACAGGGATGAGCCTGGCCGTCCATTAGAGGCCATGGCTTGGTGCGTGGAAAGGCAGAAGAGCTGGACCGCAGAAGACCCTGAGAAAGATATTCGAAGTGTTCGAGTCCAGTTGGGTGGGGGCAGGGAAGACTCTCATCACATGGAGCCTGTACTGATCCGCAAGCATGATCTGTTTCTTGAAGGGGAACCGAACTTCGAGTACCCGAGAAACTATGAAGGAGAAGTGATTTGGCAGGATACGGATTATATGGTGGTGGCTGTCATAAAAATACACTTCCGTCCGGGTACAATTAAGATGGACAGCCCCGAGACACGGCTTATCAAAAAGCTTTCTCGCACCCTTGGTACTGAGCTCCTTTCCTATCAGCTAAAGGAGCAGTCCTTGGAAGCCATGCGGGAACTCGCACAGGATAAGGTAAATTCCTGTAACATTATCTCCGATTCCCTCCGCAATACCATAACCAAGTCCGGCCTGATCTTTTCCTTGATTAAACATGAGCTGGGATTCCTAAGAGACCAATGGGAAGAAATTCTGCGAGAAAGTTGCCATATAAGGGATACAAAACAGGAATCCATAAAGCATCTTAATAGGATTTTGGATGACGTGACCACGGACGACCGTGCGTTGACGCAGGAGTTAAGAGAGGCTCACAAGAAATTTTTGGAGCTTTCCTTACCTCCTGAAAAGGCCGAGAACTGGATCAAGTTCAAAATAGAACAAAAGTGGGAGAGTCTTCTGAATTCTAGTAATGGAAATTCCCATTTGAGAGATCAGGTGAAACAAACCCTGGATAGGCTGAGAAGATCACTTTATGTTGGCAAAGACCCTAAATTGATTGATTCATACCACGACATGCCAGATCAGCTTAAGCAGCAATGGGTTGACCTAATATACAGGATGCCCGATCAGTTTGACCTGATGTTTTTGGAAAAGATTATCGACATCTTGGGCAATCCATTCCTAAAACTTCCCCACCAGGACAAGTCAAGGAAAAGCCTTATCCATCTAAAGGCCCTGGCGAAAATAATGGGCGAACTGGAGGAGAATACCAATGTGGCCCTTCGTCAGGTGCTTAACGGGGGTGCCATGAAATTCGCTCGGCAGAATGGATAGTATACCCCGTTTAATCCAAATTTTTGCTGAAATTTTCTGCGGATTTGGTATAAAGAAAGCGAGCGCCTGTAGCTCAGCAGGATAGAGCAGCGGACTTCTAATCCGCGGGTCGGGGGTTCGAATCCTCCCAGGCGCG
>Ga0180301_10001527_pt1 | contig 18237 bp, 22 predicted proteins | sample GuaBasSediGuay16_FD_121797 | JGI IMG/M metagenome (GOLD analysis project Ga0180301, IMG submission 121797) | Subseafloor sediment microbial communities from Guaymas Basin, Gulf of California, Mexico - Guay16, Core 4569-2, 12-15 cm | ecosystem: Environmental > Aquatic > Marine > Hydrothermal... | reverse complement strand
GAAGTAGCCAGTCGCGAATGGATATGGAACTGGAAGGCTCATTCCAGCGGAAGGCGCGGCGGATGGCTGCCATGAGCCGCGCTGCCTCAGCCTCCCCTGCGAAGGTGGAGACCAGCTGCCTCAGCCCGCCCTTTTGTGGCATAGGGTAGTCCTTCCCATCCATCCTGAAGCATATGCCCATCGGGAAAGAGCGCACGCCGAAAGTGGCGCCCACCTCCTTGAAGACGCTTTCGACATACCCACCCGTCTCCACATAGAGAGCACCTGTAGGAAGGATGTAACCCCTGTACTTGAAAGAAGACGCCCTGCCGCCCACGAAGGGAAGCTTCTCCACCACCAGGGCCCTGTAGCCCTGATTTGCCAGCAGTGCGCCAGAGCACAATCCGCCCATACCAGCGCCTATGATAGCTACGTCATACTTGTGACTGCTCTGGTCCAATCTATTACCTCCGATCCCGCGCCATTCATTGCCTCACGATCAGGCTTATCCGGTGGCTATCCCATAGGCGTGTCTCTATCTCACCGTCCAGCCAATGCTTGCGTACATCGCTATCGGAACGGTCTAGAACGAGGCAAATCACGTAGGAGTATTGTATCGAATAGATGAGACCCCTCCCCAGCGCCACTGCTACCGGGTCAGCCGTGCCGCTATCCCTGCTGGCTAGCTGAACCTCGATGGCGACCGCGGGCATCTCTGCCACCTCTATGGCTATATCCGGCAAAAAGTCCGCCCCGTAAGCCCAGACTGGCTTGATCTTGCCCCGGTCTCTGCCTTTCACCCAGACTGAGCCGAGTTCACCGAGTTCATTGTTGACCTGCTCGGTGAGCAGGTCGCCGATCTCTAGCAGCAGTTCCTCCCGGTCTTCGTAGGTCTCCAGTTCTACGTTGGTCAGCTTCTGGCAAAGGCGCTCAACCGTCTCGGCTGCTTCAAAGCTGTACAACATTGCAGAGCCCCCTTCCACCCTATCTTTGAAACGTTGTGCTTCGACAGGTACTCAGGGCTGCGAACATCAGTAGCGTTCGCAGACCCGCTGGCCGGTCAGACAGCTTACAACGGCGGCTTCCTCTTGTGCCAATCGGTCGCCTGCTCGTAGGCATAAGCCACACGGAGCAGCACTTCCTCGCCAAGCGGTCTGCCGATGATCTGCATGCCTATGGGAAGACCGTCGGCGAAACCTGCCGGGACCGAGATGCCGGGAACGCCGGCAATGTTGATTGGCAGGGTGCAGACGTCGCTGAGGTACATCTGGATCGGGTCGTCCAGCTTCTCACCGATCTTGAAGGGAACCGTGGGCGAAGTAGGGGTTACCAGGGCATCGACTGTCTTAAGGGCTTCTTCGAACTCCCGCCTTATCAAAGTGCGGACTCGCAGCGCTTTGAGATAGTAGGCGTCGTAGTACCCCGCCGAAAGCGCATATGTGCCCAGCATGATCCGCCGTTTTACCTCCGGCCCGAAGCCGTTCCCCTTCGTCTTCTCCATGGCGTCCCACATGTTCTCAGCTTCCTTCACAGAGAAGCCATACTTCACCCCGTCATAGCGAGCCAGGTTAGCAGAGGCTTCAGACGGTGCGATGATGTAGTATGCAGCCAGGCCATACCTGGTGTGAGGCAGGGAGACGTCCCAGTCAACCGTCGCCCCTAGCTCCTCGAGTACCACGGTGGCGGAACGGATTGCCTGGGCCACTTCTGGTTGCATACCCTCCACGAAGTACTCCTTCGGTACTCCGAGACGCACACCCTTGAGATCGGGGACAAGGGACTCCGTGTAGTCGGGTACCGGATATGGTAGCGATGTCGAGTCGCGGCTGTCGTGGCCTGCGATGACGTTCATCACCAGGGCACAATCGGTGACGTCCTTGGTCAGGGGGCCGATCTGGTCAAGCGAGCTGGCGAAAGCCACCAGACCGTACCGCGATACCCGGCCGTACGTCGGCTTGAGGCCCACCACGCTACAGAATCCAGCCGGCTGGCGGATGCTGCCACCGGTGTCAGAGCCGATGGCATAAATGGTAGCGTCCGTAGCGACTGAAACTGCCGAGCCACCGCTGCTGCCCCCCGGAACCCGACTCAAATCCCACGGATTGTAGGTGGGGAAGAAAGCCGAGTGCTCATTCGACGAGCCCATGGCAAACTCGTCCATGTTTGTCTTGCCCACCATGACCATGCCCGCGGCATGGAGTCTCTCAACCACAGTGGCGTCGTAGGGTGGAACGAAGTTCTCGAGCATTCTGGAGCTGCAGGTCGTCCGTATGCCCCTGGTGCACATGTTGTCTTTGATCGCTGCCGGTATGCCAGTAAGGAGCGCCGCTGTGCCGTCGCTTATTCTTCGGTCGGCTTCCTTGGCCTGCTCCAGGGCCATGTCTTCTGTGATGGTCACAAAGGCGCGGACTCTGCTGTCCACCTTTTCTATGCGATCAAGAACCGCCCGAGTTAGCTCAACCGAGGAAACTTCACGTCGCCTGAGCAACTCTGCTGCCTGGTGGATAGCCAACTGGCAAAGGTCCATAACCAGCTACTCGAGCACCGCCCTCACCATGAAGTACCCTTCCTCCTGGCTTGGCGCGTTGGCCAATACGTCGACTACCGGGAGCGATGAGCTTGGCTCGTCTTCACGCAGCACATTCTCCAGGGCGATGGCGTGTGCCGTTGGCGGAACGTCGGTCGTGTCCACCTGCTGGAGTATCTGGAAGTTCTCCAGAATGTTGGACAACTGCTCCCTGAACCTCTCGGTCTCCTCTTCGTTGATACCCAGACGTACCAGCAGGGCCAGATGCTTCACCTCTTCGCGACTGAGCTTCATTCGCCGTCCCTCGTCAAACGTGGTCATCTGCGAACGGGCACAATTATATCATTCTTCACAGGCTGCCAGCAATCAGACCCTACCGGCCCAGGCCCGTGAGTAGGGGCACCGTAGCTAACAATCAGGCTGTGAGCACGGCCTTTGAGGAATATTTTGCTTGTATGGTATAATACATTTCATGAAAAATATAGATGCGACATCAAGCAGCCCCCCGGCTGGTGCGTCTGCGGAGAAGGACAAAGAGAAGCTCATCCAGCACATCCTCGGTCTCAACCAGAGACTGGAGGAGCTGGAGCGGGCGTTGCGCCCCGTGATACCCACGGAGTGGCTTAGTGCTGATCTCACCATGACTCAACTCAGGGTTGTGGTTGTGCTTTTCAGGGAAGGTCCGGTCCGAATGAGCGCTCTGGCCTCCAGCTTGGGTCTGGGTCTGGCCACGGCAACCGGCGTGGTCGACCGGCTGGTGGACAGGGGTTACGTGGTACGGGAGGGCCTGCCTTCCGATCGCCGGGTGGTGATGTGTCGGCTGTCGGCAAAAGGAGAGAAGCTGATGACCCGCCTGTGGCAGGCCGGGCAGGACCAGATAAGGCGCATGCTCGAGATAATGACCTGCTCTCAGCTCGAGCAGGTGGCTAAAGGTACCGAAGCTTTCATCGAGGCTGCCAGGCAGTTGCAGGAAGAATCCGGTTCACGAAAAAGGGCCAAACGTTGAGTTCCAGCGGCAGGCAGGCCATGTGTCAGTCCTGTCACACGCGCGCCGTTGATCGGCGTAGGAGTGGATGGACATTTGGACGCGGTTCCCCGTCGCCAGATTGATTCGCTGCCCTCACAATGCCACCAGCCCCCCACGGAATATCCTGTCTCCAGAGGCAATGGCTGCTCTTCCCACCGACTAAATGTTGACAGTTACCACGCAAATCGGCCACTTGCCAACGGGGTCGGGTTATGCTATGCTGCAGGTAACTGGTTCCAGTTTAGGTCATCAATTGTCTGCACAGTCGCGTCAGCGCCTACTGCCATTGGATGACCCAACTCTAGCCAAATATTTCAGGAAAGGAGGTTGTCCGATGGGGTACGTTGACAAGACGTTACAGTGCTCTGACTGCGGGGCCAGTTTCACCTTCAGTGCCGATGAGCAAGAGCTGTTCGCCAGCAGGGGCTACACCAACGAGCCCAAGCGGTGCTCGCTTTGCCGCGCATCAAGGAGATCCCGGAATGGCAGCATGTCGGGCTACAGACCGAGCCGGCAGATGTTCCCTGCGGTGTGTGCCGAGTGCGGCAAGGAAACCGAAGTACCTTTCGAGCCGCGCGAAGGTAGACCAGTCTACTGCAGCCGCTGCTACGACAAGGTCAGAGTGACCAGGCGGTACTAGTTCAACGCTGATCAACTATTGGAGGCCGGGAACCATCCCGGCCTTCGATGGTTATACATTCGGCGTTTGCTCCCGATTCCAGCCCGCGGAAAGGAGTTGGTATCATGAAGATATATGTCGGTAATCTGCCATTTAGCGTCACTGAAGATCAACTGCGCCAGGAGTTTGAGCCTTACGGTAAGGTGGACTCGGCCAGCATCGTGAAGGACAGGTATACCGGTCAGCCGAGAGGCTTTGCCTTTGTCGAGATGTCGAAGAGAACGGAGGCCCAGGCCGCCATCGAGGCGCTCAAGGGCAAGGTGCTCGATGATCGGACGCTCGAGGTCAGTGAAGCCCGTCCGCGCTCCGATCGGGCTGGGGGTAGCAGAGGTTACGGTGACGGAAGACGTGGCGGTTTCGGCGGCCATGGCAAAGGCAGGAGGTACTAGGACCACCCGACCCCCGAGACAGGCCTGCAGCACCGGCCTAGAGTGTTTTGCCGCCTGAGCTCCGTCTAAGGTCGTGCCATTTCGCCAGCACCTGGACATCGTCCGATAATGGCTGACGAGGGATCGCAATTCGCCTACAGGCTTGTCCTCCTAAGGAGCGTTCCGCGGGCTCGCACTCGCAGGTTCAGATGAACCGGCTGGGTCCGCCCAAGCCGCATGTCCGACTCCAGAACAGTGATTGACTCTGGAGAAGGCATATTGTGGTGTGTCGCTGCTACGTGAACGCGGGCTGGGCTGGCTGAAGTGCTAGGTTCTTAGCGGACCTCTGCGTGAGTGTCGCGTGCCCCCAACCGTCCCGATCCCTTCCCTAAGCGAGCAGCAGCCCGCTCGACTACGTCCACCCCACTGCCCCATGAGCCACCCAGCCAAGGACACCGTCATGTCAGGGAGGTCACAGACGCCCGACACCGTCCTTATGTCAATATCATTCCGAGTGCAGCCAAGGACTTCGCAACCGAGACCGCCCACCACGCCCAGGGCAACACCTGGCGCTGCTATCTCTCCTTTGTCCATTGCCTTGCCCTGGCCCATTGCACAGAAAACCCGACGGCACTGACCAGAGAGGCCACCGATGCTGCGATCGCCAGCGACATGGCCACCGTGTCTCCAGAGAACCTGGCAGCACTGACGCCGAACAGGACTGCTGCCGCAGCCGCGAAAAGAGCGGCTGCAACCAGTGCTCTGGGCGACTTTCTCATCTTCTCCACGCTGTCTGCACTAATCAGAGCCCAAGTGGATTATATCCCCTCAGCCCCAGCCCTGGCCAGCACACATCTGGTTCTGGCAATTTCACCAGACCTCTGGTAGAGTATCAGATTGTGCCCCATGAGACGAGAAGCGCAGGCTTGGGCAGACGGACACACAGGCAGCCGACCTGGGTCCGGGCAGTGGACATGAAGACAGCCTCCACCGCAGGGCGGAGAGTTCTGTAGCTGAGGAGGAACTTGACATGCCAGTGAGATTGCCTCAGCCGGACCAGTACGGTCCGTTCAGTGACTTGGTAGGTTTGACGATCTCCAGAGGGGAATACGGGTACTGTGAGTGCGTGGTGAACGTCAGCGAGAAACTGCTCAACTCTGTCAACGTGGTACACGGTGGGGTTATTTCCACCATGGCAGATTTCGGCATGGCAGCAGCTCTCTTTACCACGTTTGATGAGGGGGAGCTGCCCGCGACCATAGAGATGAAGGTCAGCTACCTGGCCTCGGTCACATCCGGCGTCCTCACCTGCGAATCAAGACTTATTCACCGGGCTGGGGGAATCGCGTTCGTGGAATCGGAGATTAAGAATGACGGACGGCTAGTGGCCAAAGGAACGGGTACATACCGGGTGTACCGCCCGCCCAGAGCCGGGACAGGTTGAACCGGGCCGGTGCCGGACGGCTTTCGCAGTCGCCGCAGCCGGGTAGGCTGCGCCCTTGATGTGAGACTAACCGTGCCGAAGGCGACGACCAACGGAGTTGGCGTCTACCACGATACTGTGGCAAAGAGGCGCCCCTTCATGTTTGTCAACGAAGGCCATGTGAAGTCCAGCAATGGGCCACGGTAGCCCGGTTCTCAAGGGCCCTAGGGGCGATACTCCGTGCCACGGTGGGCGGGGTAGCCCCACGCCCGCACAGCTCGAGCCTGGAAAGGCTCCCATACCTCCATATAGGGAGGACATTCGCAGCACTGAGGAGTCGAATCCCGAGGGCTATCCTGAATCCCAAAAGGAAGCGCTAGGGCATATCTCGCGGAGCACGCACGACCCGCATCTGGGGCGTTGCGCCCGGCAGACGCGCCGGCCATGCTCGATCACGTTAAGATGGAAGGAATACACGTCCTTCGCCGGAATCATCCCCTCCAGGAGGCGGTGCGCACGCTCCGCGTTCGTCCTTGAGTCGATCAGTCCCAGTCTCCTGGATACTCGCAGGACATGCGTATCCACCGGCAGGGCCGGTCTCCCCAGTGAGAACAACAGCACGCAACTGGCCGTTTTCGGCCCCACCCCCGGAAGCTGCATCAACCATGACCTGGCCTCGGCCAGGGGCATTTCCTTGAGGAAGTCCAGATCCAGGCTGCCCCGCTCCCGCTGGATTTCCTGAAGGACGAGCGTGATCCGCCCTGCCTTGATCTCGGCCAGGCCACCAGTCCTGATCAATCCAGCGAGGTCTTCCGGCGGGGCAGCAGCCACCGACTCGCAGCCACCGAACGCGGCCATGAGGGTATGGAAGGCACGACTGGAATTGGCGTCCGATGTGTTCTGCGAGAGAATGGTGGCCACAAGCGTGGAAACGGGGTCACGGTGCGGCTGCCAGCGCCTCTCCCCATACTCCTCCCGGAGCAGGCGGAGCACCTCGCTCACGTTGGCACTCACCGCCGTCCTTCGAGGTGACAGGTATCGTTGATGGTCACCGCAGTGAAACCGTTTTCACCCCCTTCAAAGATGCTCACAGCGCACAGGTCCTGGTGCACCCGCCAGAAGTGGGAGGTGTCCAGGCCCAGCATGGCGCATACCAGCACCTTGCACACCACCTTGTGCGAAACGAGGACAATCGTCTGATAAGGGTGCCTGGCCACCACCTTCTCCACCGCGTCCACCGCCCGGCGTCTGACCTGTTCCAGGCTCTCACCCTGCGGGAAGGTGACCAGTTGAGGGCTTTCCAACCACAGCGTGTAGAGTCGGCTGTCGTCTGCCGCCGCTTCTTCCAGTGAGAGCCCCTGCCACCGCCCGTAGTCGATGTCGATAATCCCCTCCAGGGAGTTGACCTCCAGGCCCAGAGGCCCCGCTACCATGCTGGCGGTGTCCCAGGCGCGCTTCAGAGGACTGGAATAGACGGCGGCTACCCCGAGCCGGGACACTCGGGCTGCCGTCATTCTGGCCTGCTTCCGGCCGTCCTCGTCAAGCTCAATCTCGGCCCTACCGCGGAGCCTTTCTCCCGCCCCTTCGTTCCATGCGGTCCGGCCGTGCCTGATGAGGATGATGCGGGTCATAAGTAGCCTCGCTGAGTGCCACGGCGATGCGAGGGTGCGGCCAGGGGTGTGCCTGGTGCAGCCGACAGGCCGAAGTCAAGGGCGAGTCTAGCGGTCTCAGAGGTGATAGAACAGAAATAAGAGAAGGCTGTCAAAGGGCAATTCTCTCAGGACAGGAACTCAGCAATCAGGTGCTGGTCGCTGGCCCCGCACCAGAAGACGGGTTCACAGGCAGGCTGCGGGGCCGGTTCGGGGCAAGCTTCCTGCCTAGTCGGACGACGGCAGTGGCCTGGGCTGCTGTTCCACCATTTCTTTCCCGCAGCAGCTAACAGTTCCGTCGCCCTGCTTGGTGCACAGGACCTCGGTATTGCAGACCTCACACTGATACCTTTTACCCAGTTGGTTCGCCATCTCCGTTCACAACCTCCTGATTCAAGAGTGCGCGGACAGCCGTGTCACTCTCATCTTTCCAAACAGCCCGCGACGGGGCCGAGGCTATCCGTGGGAGCAGTTCAACCCACGGGAAGGAAGAGTGCCATGAACACTACCTACTTCTTCAGCTCCATCGGCTGGCCGCAGCAGTGGATAGTGCCCTCTCCTCCGCGGGTAACGATGAACTCCGACCCACACTTGGGGCAGTAGTACCTCTTACCTATCTGGTTAGCCATTCCTTGACTCCTTTGTTATAGTCTCAGATTCCTACTTTAGCTCGGTCTCGTTGTAAGGCCCCCACTGGTCTTCGTCCGTCATGACGGCCTCCCACTTGCAGGCGATGTCATCGGGACTGTTGCGTGGTGGGAGCTTGAGCGGGGTGACCTTTATCTTCCGGTTGATAAGATACCTCTCTATGACTTTCTTCTCGTTTACGTGGCAGACCTGCTTTATTCTCCAGGGCTCCTTGGCCTCAAAGAACTCCAGCGAGCGGCACCTGGGTATGGTCCATATGACGTGGTTCTCGTTTATGACCTCGGGTATCATGGGGTACAGGCCGCCCGTGGTGTTGTCCAGAGGCAACTGGATGGCCTTCATGGAGTCAACCACGGTTTTCAGCGGGATGTTGCCCACCTTGGCATACCGCGGGTTGACCCTCTCGGCCATGTTGCACCATGCCTCCGGCTCACAGGCGTCAGCCGCCTCGCGGCCGAACCTCCTCTCGACTGCCCTGTACCAGCACTCCGACATGTGCAGCCAGGCGTACTGCCATACTTGCATCAGCTTGAGCAGGAACTCCTTCGAGAACATGTCGAAAGTCAAGTTGGGATTGAACGGACCGCTGAGATCATTCAACTCTTCTGGCATCTCGGACCTCCCTTTCCAGTCTGGTTGCCTTTCCCTGGCACGCCTCGAAGTCCCATGCTCTTCCAGCTTGAGCCCCGCAACAGCCGGTTCACTCCCAGTTGCTCCGGGACGGCAGGTTCAGGGCGATGGTCTTTGAAGGGGAACTGTTTACAGTAACCGCCGAAAGCCCGATGAGGCTCAAAAGAACCGGTGTAATCGGAAAGAGCTGGCACAATGCGCGTGTACTCCCGTTTCTATCCAGGCGACACGATTGTATTTTTCCACAGGCGAGATTGTGTTGTCAAGCTGAGCACGCTTCCGCCCACGGGTAGTGGCCTTCCACAGGACAGTCTCATCCTTGTGACGCCCTCGCCTGCACGAAGGCAATGAACTCAGTGACAAGGCGGGACACCGCCCTCTCCTTGCGGTAGACGCAGTAGAAACTGCGGACTAGCCTCAGCCCGTTAATGGGTATCTCTTTCACCAGTCCCAGCGCCAGGCTCTTCCTGATGGCCAGGTTCGATACGAAGGCGATGCCTATCCGTGCCTCTACTGCCGCCACCACGGCCTGGCTTGTCCCCAGGACCAGGCTCGGCGACCACTTGCGGATGTCGACACCGGCCTTTCCCAGGAGAGCCTCAAGGTTCTTCTGCGTACCCGATCTTTCTTCCCGCAAGATGAGCATTTCTCCCTCTAACTCCGGAAGCACCACACGGTCGCGCCCGGCCAGTGGGTGCTCAGGGAACACGATGAGGACGATCTCATCCTCGGCTACCTTGAAGTACTCCATGTCCCTGCCCTGAGGCGCCACGCCGCAGAAGCCCAGCTCGTAGTTGCCCCCACGGACTCCTTCGATGGCTGCCAGTGAGTCCGAAATATCCACCCGGACGCCCACGGCCGGGTGGAGTGCCTTGAACTCGCCGAGGATGGGCGGCAGGATCACCTCCCCTGGGATCGTGCTGGCGATGATGGCCAGGTTGCCGCTGACCTCCGACCGCAGCCGATCCAGGTCGCTCCGCAGCCGTGCTTCCTCTGTGGTGACCACCTCGGCAAAGCGGAGTAGTCGTTTGCCGGCATCGGTCATGGTAATTGCCTTCTGACCCCTGTCGAGCAAACGCACGCCGAGGTCGCGCTCCAGCTTCCGAATCTGGAAGGACACGGCTGGCTGGCTGATGGACAGCCTCTTGGCCACCTCGGAGAAGCTTCCCAACTTCACCAGCTCCATATAGGTGGCCAGGTAGTCAAGGTTCATGGCTGGCAATAAACAACATTTATCTTGCACCGAGATATTGTTTATGGTACACTCGGGCCATGCCTACACCACAGCGGGGACAAGGCAAGTCAATGATAGACGAACTCCCCGCCACAGTCTACCGGCATGGCGGCCTGTGTCGGGCCCTGGCAAAGACCGACAAGACGACTTCGATTCCACCGGGTGACACAAGAACACTGACGACGGAGGTGCGCAAGTGGGCCTGCTGTTGACGAAACGAACACTCATGGTGGTGGCGGGTCTGGTCTTCGGAGTGTTGGCGGCCCTCATGACTGAGTGGGGCAACCCGGCCAACATGGGCATCTGCATCGCCTGCTTCTTGCGCGACATAGCCGGAGGACTCGGGCTGCACCGGGCCGGGGTGGTGCAGTACATCCGTCCCGAGATCGCGGGCTTTGTGCTGGGCGCTTTTGTCGCCGCCTTCGCCTTCCGCGAGTTCCGGGCCAGGGGTGGTTCGTCCCCCATAGTCCGGTTCATGTTGGGAGCCTTCGTCATGATCGGGGCGCTGGTATTTCTGGGGTGTCCAGTGAGGGCTGTGCTGCGCCTGGCTGGAGGCGACCTGGACGGGATCACCGCCCTGGGTGGGGTGGTGGTGGGAGCGGCCATTGGCATCTTCTTCTTGAGAAGGGGCTTCAACCTGGGGCGCGCGGCCAGAATGAAAAGCGCGGCAGGCTGGGTGATTCCCGTGGCCATGCTGGGCATATTGCTCCTGGTGATAGTCAAGCCCGCGTTCGTCTTCTTCAGCGAGTCCGGCCCCGGCTCATTTCACGTACCCATAGCCACAGCAGTGGTCGTTGGCCTGGCCGTGGGCGTGCTGGCCCAGCGCACCAGGATGTGCTTTGTGGGCGGGTGGCGCGACCTGATGATGGTTAAGGATACCTACCTGTTCGGCGGTATTGCCGCTTTCCTGGTGGGGGCCTTCATCGTCAACGCAGCCCTGGGCCATATCGAATGGGGCTTCGTCGGCCAGCCGGTGGCCCATGACGACCATCTGTGGAATTTCCTGGGCATGCTGCTGGTGGGACTGGCGGCCACCCTGCTGGGCGGCTGTCCCTTGCGCCAGCTCGTCCTCTCCGGGGAGGGCGACACGGATGCGGGCGTGACCGTCCTGGGCCTGCTGGCTGGCGCTGCCTTTGCCCACAACTTCTTGCTTGCCTCGAGCCCTAGCGGGACGGGCACCTGGGGGCCGGTGGCGGTGGTTACAGGTCTGGCGTTTTGTGTGGTGGTTGGCCTTCTCATGAGAGACAAAGGATAGAAGGAGCGGCAGACGATGACGTTTCTCAAGCGCAAGAAGCCTGTTCTTGAAGGCGGCGGCGTGGTGTTGTTTCGGGAGGTCCAGGAGGCCCTCAAAGCGGAGAAGGTGGTCAAGGAGGCGGGTTACGGAGTGAAGCTCATTGCGCCACCACCCGAACTGCGCAAGGGCTGCGACCTGGCCCTGGAGGTAAACCTGGTGGAGAAGCCTGGCATCCAGCGGGCGCTAGATGCGAAAGACGTCGGGTACGTGGGCGTGGTACCGCTCAAAGTGGGCGCCTCGGAGCTCCTGGATATCGTCAAGGTGACCGACTTCGGTGAGTGGGTAATGGTGAAGGCGGCAAACATGAAGCTGACCTTCGAGAAACGGAGCGGCACGATTGTCAACACGTCCGGGGGCGGCTGTCCCGATATCCCCCACCTCCATGCCCAGATGATCGACAGGAAGCTGACCGACGTGGCCAGGCCGAGGGATATCGGCTTCACCCTGTGCGCCCTGATGCTGGACAGAGCGCTGGAAGAGGGCCTGGAGCTATGGCAGGGAGGACCACAATCATGATGCTGCTCGCTGGAACTGTGCCCGTGGAAGGGCTACCCTTGACCTGTGGAGCGGTCACCGCTGGCGGAGAGTTCATCGTCGTCGATGGCCGCCGTGTCCCCTGCACCCAGGGCACTGCTGCCATGATCAGTGCTGCACTGGCCACCACTGGGTACCTGGGCCTTGAGCCGCCGCAGGCGCTGGTGGCTGGGGATACGGGGCGGGGCGAGGGCAGCCGGGCCATATATAAAAACCTAATTGAGAACATTGCCAGACTCGCCCCTCGGGTGCTTACCCTTCACTACTGTATGCCAGACATGTCTCTCACCAGGAAGCTGTGCGACGTTGTGGGGAAGTGTGACCACAGGCCGATCATGATCGCTGATGCGGCTTCGATGTACGCCGCCAAGGCAGCGGGGCTGGCCGAAGTCTTTGACATCTTCACGCCAGACGCCACCGAGATGGCCTTTCTGGCCGATCCTGAGGCAATTCACCCTGCCTATATAGCCAGGCACCTGTTCGACACCGATATCAGCCGCACCCCCGAGCTGGTTGCCACTGCCTGCAGGAACAGGAGCGCCGCTCGGCTACTCCTAGTGAAAGGAGAAACCGACTACGTGGTCAGCGCCGGGCGCGTGGTCGGCACCGTCGCCGAGCCGGACGTCCCGGCCCTGGAGGCCATCGGCGGGACAGGTGATACTATCACCGGGCTGGTGTCCGCCTTTGCGTACGCTGGACTGGAGCCGCACGAGGCTGCCTTGATCGCTGCCAGGGCCAACCGCGTGGCGGGGCAGGCGGCGCAGGCCACACCGGGCACCAGGGTGTGGCAGGTGATCGAGCAGTTTCCGGCTGTGTTCAGGGAACACCTGTGCCGGTGGAGCAGGATTTGCCTTGCTGGAGGAGGAACACCATGATCGAGGTCGATGTTCGAGGATTCTCCTGTCCTATCCCGGTGGTCAGGACCAAGAAAGCTATTGAAGAGAACCCGGGCCAGGAGATAACGGTGCTGGTGGAGACCGCCGTTTCCAGAGAGAACGTCACCCGCCTGGCAGAGAGCAAGGCCTACAGGGTGGCGTGTGAAGAAGCTGAGGACGGCTTCCGCCTGTCGCTCACGCCCCCTGCCCGTTGAGGACGGGCAACTTTCAGAACCACCACCCACCGAGAATCCCAGGGATGCCGCTGAGGCGAGTGCGGGCACGCCGCCTCGCCCTGACTTACAATCAGGCGCCGGCAAAGCCTGGCCCTCCACCAGTCAGCCCCCCCAGGTTGCCCGCTCTCACGCCGGACGCTACAATGTTACTCGCGCCCTTCGAAGGGCAAGCGGGAGTGTCTGGGCATGAATGTAGTAGAGGTGGCTATTATCAATGTGACGAGCTACATGGGGATGGAGGCAGCACGTCTGCTGTCGCGCCATCCTGGCGTGAAGCTCGTCTCGGTGACGGGGCGGAGCGAAGCAGGCAAGAGCCTGGCGAGCGTGCTACCGCACCTTTCCGGTATCGGTCTCACCATCGATCCCGCGCCCCAAGTGGCAGACGTGGTTTTCTCTGCACTGCCACACAAGGCCAGCGCCGAAGTCCTTCTGCCCTTGGTCGAGAAGGGCACGAAAGTGATAGACCTCAGCGCCGACTTTCGATTGAAGGCCGTAGAGGAGTACCAGCGCTGGTACGACTTCAGCCACCCGGCGCCGGAGATGCTTCAGAAGGCTGTCTACGGGCTGCCCGAGCTCCACCGACCTCAGCTTGCCAGTTGCTCGCTGGTGGCCAATCCCGGCTGCTATCCCACTGGAGCCATCCTGGCGCTAGCCCCGGCGGTCAAGGAGGGACTTGTCCATCCCGACATCATCGTGGACAGCAAGTCCGGCGTGTCCGGGGCAGGCAGGACGCTGAGCATGACGGCGCATTTCGCCGAGGCAAACGAGAATGTGTCAGCCTACGCCTTGGGGGGACACCGCCACCTGCCTGAGATCGTCCAAGAGTTGGAAGCCACGGGCAGCAGAAAGCTGTCAGTTACCTTTCTACCCCATCTAGTGCCCATGACCCGGGGAATCCTGACCTCCTGCTATGCCCGCCTGGCGGACGGAAAGCTGCCGGACGGGGAGAAAGGCGTGGCGGAGCTCCGGCAGGTCTATCGCGATTTCTACAAAGACGAGCCCTTTGTCAGGGTTGCTGACGCCCCGCCCCAGACCAAGCAGACGCTGGGCACCAATCTCTGTCTGGTCTACCCCACGATTGACCTGAGGACGAACAGGCTGATGGTGATCAGTTGCCTGGATAACCTGGTCAAAGGAGGATCGGGGCAGGCCGTGCAGAATATGAACGTCATGCTGGGCTTCCCTGAGACCGCCGGGCTGGAGTCACTTGCCGTCTACCCCTAGCCTACGGTAGACTACCCGAGTGTGCCCTCATCGTCTAGAGGCCTAGGACATCGGCCTTTCAAGCCGAAGATCAGGGGTTCGAATCCCCTTGAGGGCATTTGGCTCTTTGGGCATAGCTTGTACCGTGCAGCGCTGCTATGCTAGCATAGCAGCGGCGGACGGTAGGTGGATTTCCATACCAAAGTCCTACATGGAAGAGAAGGTTGTCTACTTCGAAGCGCCGGGCGAGGGCAATACCGCCGAGGTGCTAAGGCTCGCCAGGGAAAGGGCACAGGCCAGGGGCATTACCAAGGTCGTGCTGGCATCCACTCGGGGAGAGACAGCCAGGATCGCTGCCGACGCCTTTGCCGACACGGCCATCCGGCTGGTGGTGGTGCCGCACCAGTTTGGCTTTGGTGACGTGCAGAGGTTCCCTGAGCAACTGGCCACGGAACTCGAACAGAAAGGCCACCGCGTTCACTGCGGCACCATGCTGTTTCATACCGAGGAACTCTACGGCACCAGGGCGCCCCGGGCCCTGGCCAACATCCTGCGGGTATTCGGTCAGGGAATGAAGGTCTGTGTGGAGATCCTGTTGATGGCCTGCGACGGCGGCGCTGTGGTCCCTGGTGAGAAGGTCGTTGCGGTGGCCGGCACCGCCAGCGGCGCGGACACAGCCGTGGTGGCCACATGCGCCCCGAGCACGAGATTGGCACAGCTGCGTATCCACGAGATCGTGTGCAAGCCACTGCTAGACGGATGAAGCACAACACCTGGCCGGAGAGCTATCTTGACCGAGAGCCCGGCACCTGGGTATCCCAATGTGAACCAAAGGCAGCGCTTGCGGGCACCGCGCCAGCGGCCGGGCCTCTTTGTGGGGGTTAGCACCAAGTCTGAGGTAAGGGTTTTTCCCCTTGACACCATCGAAAAATATGAGATAGACTGTGACTGGAGCCGACTTCCCTCGCCTTTGGTCTAGCTTCTCCTAAGGTACGGAGTGACGAAGTACGTATTCATTACCGGCGGCGTGGTCAGTTCGGTAGGGAAGGGCATCACCGCCGCCTCCATTGGCCGGATAGTCAAGAGCCGGGCTATATCTGTTACTATCCAGAAGCTGGATCCCTATCTCAACGTTGACCCGGGAACCATGTCGCCGTACCAGCACGGGGAGGTTTTCGTCACCCAGGACGGTGCCGAGACCGACCTCGATCTGGGGCATTACGAGCGGTTCATAGACATCGAGCTTACGGCTGAGTCCAGTGTGACCACCGGGCAGGTGTATAGTTCGGTGATCGCTAAGGAAAGGCGAGGCGATTTTCTCGGTGGCACCATCCAGGTGGTGCCCCACGTTACCAATGAAATAAAGAAGCGCATCCGACAGGTGGGTGAGACAAGCGGAGCCTCGGTCGTAATCGTGGAGGTTGGCGGCACAGTGGGCGATATCGAGGGCCTCCCATTCCTGGAAGCGATTCGCCAGATGCGAAGCGAGGAGGGACGGGACAACGTCCTCTACGTCCATGTGACGCTGATCCCTTACATCTCTTCCACGGGCGAGCTGAAAACCAAGCCCACGCAGCACAGTGTGAATGAGCTCCGCCGTATCGGCATCCAACCGGACATCATCGTGTGTCGCAGCGACTACGCTATTTCCGAGCCCATCAAGGAGAAGGTATCCCTGTTCTGTAGTGTGGACAGGAGGGCCGTGATACCGCTGCTCACCGTGCCCACCATCTACGAGGTGCCTCTTGTTCTTGAGGAAGCCGGCCTGGGGGACCTGATGACCGAGATGCTGAGGCTGCCCGCTTCGCGGCCTGACCTGGACGACTGGCGCTCGATGGTTGAGAGAATGAAAACGCCCAAAGAGCCAGTGACCATTGGGCTGGTGGGCAAGTATGTGGAGCTACGGGATGCCTATATTTCCGTCCGGGAGGCGCTGTGCCATGCAGCGACTTACCTGGACCGACAGGTCAGCATACAGTGGGTCAACTCGGAGGAAATTGAAGGGGACGAAGGTAAAGTGGACAGCGTCCTTCGGTCTGTGCAGGGTATTGTCGTGCCCGGGGGATTCGGATACCGGGGCATCGAGGGCATGACCCAGGCAGCCAGATACGCTCGCGAGCACAAGATACCTTACCTGGGCTTGTGCCTGGGACTGCACATAATGGTAGTTGAGTACGCTCGCTATGCTCTTGGTTCCAACGAGCCCAATTCCACCGAGTTCCGCCCGGATACGCCCTATCCTGTCATCAGCCTCATGCCTGATCAGTGCGGGGTGCAGGATAAGGGAGGCACCATGAGGTTGGGCACTTACCTTTGCCATCTGGTGGAAGGCACGCGGGCAGCCGCTGCCTACGGAGAGTCCGTGGTCCGGGAGCGCCATCGACATCGCTTTGAATTCAACAACGAATTTCGTTATACTTTAGAAAAGAAAGGGCTGATCGCCAGCGGCCTGTCAGAGGACGGCAGGCTGGTCGAAATAGTCGAGTTAGTGGACCATCCTTGGATGGTCGCAACGCAGTTTCATCCTGAATTCAGGTCACGTCCCAATCTTCCCCATCCGCTTTTCCGTGAGTTCGTCAGGGCAGCGACGAAGACGCTGCGGGAGGGAGACCAGCATCCCTTACCGCTGCATCAGGAGATGAAAGGCGTACACAAATGAGGCTTTTCCTGGATACGGCCGATGTGGGCCAGATACGTGAGGGAGTTAAACTGGGTGTGATAAGCGGTGTGACGACCAACCCTTCCCTGCTTTACCAGGCAGGGCGTGCCGATTATAAAGCAGCTATCATGGAGATATGTTCGATAGTCAATGGCCCCGTCTCGGCAGAGGTGCTTTCTCAGGAAACCCAGTCGATGGTTGACGAGGCCAGGGAGATCTCGTCCTGGTCACCCCACGTGGTGATCAAGATTCCGTGCACTGCTTCAGGCCTGGAAGCCATTTCTACTCTGTCCAAGGAGAACATCAAGACCAATATGACACTGTGTTTCTCGCCCAACCAGGCCCTGTTAGGTGCGCTGGCTGGCGCCACCTATGTCAGTCCGTTTGTAGGAAGGCTGGACGATGTAGGGCAGGACGGAATGGCGCTGGTGGCTGAAATTGTGGACTTGCTCGACAATTACACCCTGCCGACCCAGGTAATTGCGGCCAGTATCCGTCACCCGATGCATTGTGTGGTCGCCGCCAAGCTCGGGGCCCATATTGCCACTATCCCTTACAATGTTCTAATCCAGATGATTAAGCATCCTTTGACGACCGTTGGCATTGCCCGTTTCCAGGAAGACTGGCAACGGCTCTCCGGCCAAGGCCGAGGAGACAAGAGATGAATTTCGCCGAACTGGAAACAATGAAACGAGAAGACCTGCTGGAGATGGCCAAAGACTGGGGAGTCTCCGGCTGCAGTATGTTAAAGAAGCACGAGCTTATCCTTTCCCTGCTTCAGGCGCACGCAGCGAAGGAGGGGAACCTGCTTGTCAGTGGCACGCTGGAGATCACCCCTGATGGTTACGGCTTCATCCGACGGGATAGCTTGTTGCCCACCCCAGGCGATATCTACGTCTCTCAGTCACAGATCCGCCGCTTCGGCCTGCGCACGGGTGACACCATTACAGGCCAAGCCAGACCACCTAAGGAAGGAGAGCGGTACCAGAGCCTGCTGAGGGTGGAACTGGTCAATGACATGGAGCCGGAATCGGCAAAGGAGCGGATCCAGTTCGACTACCTGACGCCGGTCTTCCCCAACAAGCTGTTCAACCTGGAGACAACTCCCAACAACCTTTCTACCCGGCTCATCAATCTGGTTGCTCCGATCGGCAGAGGACAGCGAGGCCTTATCGTCTCGCCACCCAAAGCCGGGAAGACGATGCTGCTCAAGCAGATCGCCAACGCCATCAGCACCAACTACGAAGATGTCCATATCATGGTGTGCCTCAT
>Ga0180301_10001526_pt1 | contig 18240 bp, 19 predicted proteins | sample GuaBasSediGuay16_FD_121797 | JGI IMG/M metagenome (GOLD analysis project Ga0180301, IMG submission 121797) | Subseafloor sediment microbial communities from Guaymas Basin, Gulf of California, Mexico - Guay16, Core 4569-2, 12-15 cm | ecosystem: Environmental > Aquatic > Marine > Hydrothermal... | reverse complement strand
TTATCCCCATAGGTCCATATCATCCCCTTCAGGAAGAACCGGAATATTTTGAGCTTCACGTAGAAGGAGAAAAGGTCGTAGATATAGATATACATATAGGTTATAATCACAGGGCTATCGAACAGATAGCTCAGAGGATGACCTGGGATCAGGTCATCTTTCTGGTGGAAAGAATTTGCGGCATATGCTCTACTTCTCATCCCATCGCTAACTGCAATGCTCAGGAGGAGCTTGCCGGAGTGGAAATACCGGAGAGGGCAAAGTACATAAGAAGCATCGTGGGGGAGCTGGAAAGGATTCACTCCCATCTTCTGTGGGCAGGCTTAGCCGGGCATTTCTTAGGGTATAATACCCTTTGGATGTGGATATGGAAGTATCGGGAGCCAGTTCTTGAAATCTTTGAGAAGATCACCGGCAATCGAAACCATTATGCCATGATGAAGCCAGGGGGGGTAAGGAGGGATATTAAAGAAGAAGATATACCTCACCTTATGGAAGTTCTGGACGAGGTAGAAAGAAACTTAGATATGATTACCAAAGCAGCACTGGATGACCCTGTGCTCGCTGCTCGTCTGAAGGGCGTGGGAGTGCTCACCAAAGAGGATGCTATCAAATACTGTGCCGTAGGTCCCACTGCCCGAGCATCAGGTTTGGCCATTGATGTTCGGCGGGATGACCCTTATGCTGCCTATGACCTGGTGGACTGGAAGGTGATCACCCGAGAGGAGGGAGATGTATTTGCCAAGACCGTGGTAAGGCTCTTAGAGTGCTTTGAGTCCATAAAGATAATTCGTCAGTGCCTGAAGAAGCTGAAAAAGGTGAAGGGAGATATAGCGGTCAAGATAAAGAAGATGCCTTCTGGGGAGGGAAAGGGCCGTCATGAGGCTCCCAGAGGGGAGACTTTCCACTATGTGCGCTCTGACGGTTCAAATAACCCTGTCAGGGTAAAGGTGAGAGCTCCTACTTATGTGAACCTTCCCACCTGTAAGGCAACTGTTCCAGGAGAAAGCGTGGCTGACGCAGCCATAATTTTAGCCTCTATAGATCCCTGCTACTGTTGTACGGAGCGAATGATGAGAGTGGTGGATAAAAGGTCGGGCAAAATAGAGCTTGATGGCAGGGAGCTCATAAGGTTATCTCAGGAGAAAACGAAAAGGCTACGAAAGGAATTAGGACTATCCGGATATGATAGATACAAGAGGGAGTGATAAATGTTATCCTTTTTTCTAATGGGTGCGGTGTGGGTTCCTTTGATAGGTTCACTTTTTTGCCTTCTTTTTCCCAGAAAAGTTAGGGAGGGATGGTCGGTAGGAATAGTTGGCCTGTCCTTTGTCTTCCTTTTCTTTCTGACAGGATCGGTCATGCAGGGAAAATCTCTTCAGGTAGATATTCTTTCCCTTAAAGAAGGTTATTTTGCCCTTTCTTTCTTTGCCGATGGGATAAGCCTTACTTTTGCCCTTATCTTTTCCTTTGTCGGCTTAGTCAGCCTCATTTACTCTCTCAGCTATATGAGAAAGGAGGAAAATCACAAAGAGTACTACTTTATGACCTGTCTTATGATAGCATCCCTGATCGGGGTCTCCTTCTCTAAAAACCTTGTCCTCTTTTACATATTCTGGGAGATAGCAGCTCTCACCACCTGGAGATTGGTGGGGTTTTACCGGGAAGAGAGGATAGTCTGGATTGCTGACAAGACCTTCTTGATGACCTTCCTTGGTTCATCATTTATGCTGATGGGGTTCATTCTCCTCTACGTTCAGGCTGGCAGCTTAGATTTAATCCAGCTTAAAGGAGCAACCTTCTCCAATATTAATCTTGCTCTTTCCCTTATTTTTCTGGGAATTATTGCTAAATCGGCAATTCTACCCCTACATACCTGGCTTTCTGATGCTCATCCTGTAGCTCCCTCTCCTATGAGTGCCATACTTTCAGGAGTGGAGGTGGAAGTCGGGCTTTTAGGATTTTTGCGGATTTTTGTGTGGATGGCCGGGATCTCATGGGATTGGATACTCACCTTAGCTGTGGTATCCTCATTAATTGGTGCAGGAGCAGCTCTGGTGGAAAAGGACATAAAGCGTATCATCGCTTATTCCACAGTCTCCCAGGTTGGATACATCCTTCTGGGATTTGCCCTTCTGACCAGGGCAGGAGTTTTAGCAGGTCTTCTTTACTTTATAGTCCATGCTATAGCTAAAGCAGCTCTTTTCCTCGGAGCAGGGGTGGTGGAGAGAAAATACGAGACAAGGGATATAACAAAGCTGGGGGGGTTAATGAAAACTTCCCCTGTCTTTGGCATTGGATTTTTGTTCTCAGCTTTTTCCATAGCCGGATTTCCTCCTTTTGGCGGTTTTTATGCCAAACTTATGGTGATAATGGAAGCGGTAAAAGAAGGACAGTTCTGGGTGGCTACCATAGCTATAGCGACAGCGGTTCTAACTATGCTTTATCTTTTTCGCTTATTTAACGGGATTTTTATGGGTAAGGAAGTTCCTGCAAAATCTGCCTTTGCTGGCAGGTTAATGATAGGATGTGTGATTTTTCTGGGAATAATTTCTCTTGGCATAGGAATTTTCATAGCTCAAGTCCTGGGACTTCCAGGAATAGCAGCAGCAGAAATGTTTAAGTAGGGAGGCAAAGATGAACTCCTCTATACTGCTTTATCCGATAATTTTACCTTTGATAGGAGGAATCATCTGCTTTTTAATTCCCACAAGAAAGGTAAAAGAGGCCATCAGCATAGGAATAACTCTGGTGGTCTTTATCCTGGCTCTCTTGATATTTTTATCCAAGGAGCTTTCCTTTACTCACACCTGGCTTAGTTTTTTGGGAATAGACTTTAGCCTGCGAAGTTACAGTTTCTCCTCTTTTATACTTCTCTTTGTCAACCTTTTCTCATTTTTGATCTCCCTTTATTCAGCGAGATTTATGGCTGACAAGTTCCGTACAAGAGAATATTACTCTTACCTTCTTCTGACTGCATCCTGTGCTGCAGGTGCGGTACTGGCGGCGAACATAGTTGTGTTCTTGCTTTTCTGGGGAATTTTGGGAGTTCTCCTCTATGCTTTTCTTTCCCTCGGCTCTTCAAGGCTTGCCACCAAGGGTCTTTTTATAATAGGATCATCCGACTTTGCCCTAATTCTGGGGGCCTTATTCCTTTATAAGTTAAGTGGAACCTTGATTATGGGTGAGATAGAGCCTCTTTCTATAACCTCAGGTTTAGCCATAAGTTCCTTCATTCTTTTAATGATAGGATCTCTTGCCAAGGCAGGCGCCATACCTTTTCACGGGTGGATTCCCGAGGCAGCAGACCAGGTTCCAACCCCAGTGATGGCATATCTTCCAGCTTCTCTGGATAAACTCTTAGGTATTTACTTTCTTGCCCGAATATGCCTTGATTTCTTTAAGTTGGTTCCCAATACTTCCTTGTCCCTCCTTCTTATGTTTATCGGCTCCTTGACCATTGTGGTAGCGGTAATGATGGCTTTAGTTCAACATGATCTTAAAAAACTCCTTTCATATCATGCAATCTCTCAAGTAGGCTATATGGTGCTGGGAATAGGGACGGGAGTTCCCTTAGGAATAGCAGGAGGCATATTTCATATGGTAAATAATGCCATTTATAAATCCTGTCTCTTTCTGGGAGGAGGATCTGTAGAACATAGAGTTGGAACAACGGACATTGACCGACTGGGTGGATTGGCTAAATTTATGCCTTTTACCTTTGTAACAGTCTTAATTGCTGCTTTCTCCATATCAGGCGTTCCCCCTTTTAATGGCTTTTTCTCTAAATGGATGCTCTATCAGGGGGTTATAGAAGGAGGGAAACTTTCAGGTGGTGGTATGTGGATCATCTGGCTTGTTGCAGCGATGTTTGGCTCTGCCTTAACCTTAGCCAGCTTTATGAAACTTATCCACGGCACTTTCTTATCCGAGGAAAGTGATGAGGTTAAAAGGGAGCTGTCCGAAGGGAAGGTCACGGAATCGAGCTTATCTATGCTTTTTCCTATGATTGTATTAGCCGGACTTTGTGTAGTATTTGGGATATTTGCCTACGAGGTTCCCCTTAAGCTATTCATTATGCCTTCTGTACCTGCGCTTTCCTCTCCTGGGGTCTGGATTGGGTGGTGGCAGCCGGAACTTGCTACCCTTTTGATAATCCTGGGGATAATTGTAGGTCTAATTATTTATTCGATTGGTAGGATCAAATTGGGAAGAGAATCAGAGACCTATATAGGAGGAGAGGTTAACTCTTCCCAGATGAGGGCTTCAGGTGTGGACTTTTACGATACTCTCAGGGATTTTGCAGGTTTAAAAAGGTTATATAAGGCAGCTGAAAGAGGGACTCTGGATATTTATAAGGGAATGCTCTCCTTTGCCCAGGGAACTGGTTATTTTCTCTGGGCACTGGATCGGTTAGCGGACCTTCTCTGGAGAGGTCTTTCCTGGGTAGTCTTATTAGCAGGAAGGGGTGCTTCCTTAGCTCATACAGGAAACCTGCATACTTATCTTGCCTGGTATCTCTTGGGTCTTGTAATACTGCTTTTGGTATTCTTAGTAGGATTTGGAGGCTAAGTTATGTGGCAGGTCTATGCTTTAGCCATCTTGATGATCGTGGGTTCTTTGGTAGCCGTTCACACAAGATATCTCTTGTCGGCGGTGATCTCTCTTGCAGTAGTGGGGCTTGCTCTTTGTGTCGCCTTTTTGTATCTTCAGGCTCCGGACTGCGCCATAACTCAAATAGTGGTGGAGGTACTTGCCTTAATCATCCTGATCAGAGCTACCGGTGTGGAAAGGGATATGTCTGAGATAAAAAACAGAAAGGAGATCTTTGCCTATGAAGCAATAGGCATATTTATTATAGCTTTTGCCTTTTTTGCCTTCAGGGCTTTGAGTTATCTTCCAGAGTTCGGTCACCCGGTTATGAAGGTATCCCAGGAATATATAAGGAAAGGGCTTGAACAGACGGGAGCAGCGAATCTGGTAACCTCGGTGCTCCTGGATTTTAGGGCTTACGATACCTTAGGGGAGGCAACAGTTCTTTTCACCGCCATTCTCGGCGCTATAGTAGTCTTAAGAGAGGTTGGAAGGAAGAAAAAATGAATCCATTAAAAGAGCCACAGAGAGGGATGACGGTTATAGTTAAAACCATAGCTAAGTTTGTGGTACCTCCTATAATCCTCTTTGGAATCTATATAGTCTTGCATGGGCATCTCACACCAGGAGGAGGATTTGCTGGAGGTGTAATTGTTGGCTCTGCCTTTATTCTTCTCACTCTTGCCTTTGGAAAAGAGGTTGCTTTTCAAAAACTAAAAAGGTCAACCGCCTCGGTGCTGGAAAGCGTAGGTGCTCTTATCTTCCTGTCTCTTGCTCTTTTAGGAATTGCAGCTGGAGGTTGGTTTTTCTTGAATTTTCTGCCCAAGGGCCATCCCTTAAGAATTCTTTCGGCAGGGTTTATTCCTCTTGCAAACATTGGTATAGGAATAAAGGTAGGGGCAGGAATATTTGCCGTGTTTTTAACTTTGATAGTGTTCAGAGTTTCTGCTAAAAAATAAGGAGTGTAAGTATGTTATTCTTTCTTTCGTTTGTGGTTTTTTTGATTGGTCTTTACTGCGTTGCTACCAGGAAAAACCTTTTGAAGATAGTGATGGGAATTGTGATTATGGAGTATGCGGTGAACTTCTTCCTTATCCTCCTGGGATATAGAATGGGAGGGGTAGCTCCAATAGTAACAGAAGGAGTGAAGGAAGCAAAGTTTGTAGATCCTCTTCCTCAGGCTATGGTCTTAACATCCATTGTCATCAGCATCGCTACTTTAGCCTTTATCGTAGCTATTTGTATACGTATTTATCAACGCTATCATACCTTTGATGTTACTGAAATAAGAAGACTAAAGGGATAATACAGGGGGTAGATATGAACATCATTCCTTTATTTGTTGCCGTTCCTCTGGGAGCTGCTTTTATCCTGGTGTTGATGGGTAAAAGGGAAATCGCAAGTGATGTAATAGTCAACTTAGCTACTCTTTGTCTTGCTATCCTGTCTTTGGTTCTGATACCTTTCTTAAAAAATAATAATGGAGTTTTTGTCTATGCTATGGGTATGTGGTTCCCTCCTAAGGGAATTAACCTCGTCTTGGATGGGCTGTCTCTTTTTATGCTCATAGTAGTTAACACAGTCGCCTTTTTTATCAGTCTGTATTCGATAGGCTATATGAAGAGATTTACCGCCAAGTCAAGGTTCTACTCTCTTTTCATGTTGATGCTTGCCGGTATGAATGGAGTAGTTCTTACCGGTGACTTCTTTAACTTATTTGTATTTCTGGAAATTGCCTCCATTGCCTCTTACGCTCTTGTTGCCTTTGGAGTGGAGGCAGAGGAGCTGGAGGCAGCTTTTAAATATATGGTTATGAGTTCAATTGCTTCTGTCCTTATTCTTTTCTCCGTGGGGCTTTTGTACGGACTTACGGGCAGTCTTAATATGGCAGATGTTGCCGGGATAATCCAGGGTGAGAACAATTTACTTCTTTCCTTCTCGTTGATTCTATTTCTGGTTGGCTTCGGGCTTAAAGCCGCTATAATTCCCTTCCATGCCTGGCTTCCAGATGCACATCCCAGTGCCCCAGCTCCTATATCGGCAATGCTGTCCGGAGTATTAATAAAGGCCCTGGGGGTTTATACCATAATCAGGATTTTCTTTAATGTTTACGGGATGACTACTCAGCTTTCCTGGACTCTTATGATTCTGGGAGTAATCTCTATGATTAGTGGGGGACTTTTGGCTATTCGTCAGGAAGATTTTAAACGTCTTCTGGCTTATTCCTCTATTTCTCAGATAGGTTATATTCTGGTGGGGTTGGGATGTGGTAATTACTGGGGACTGATAGGGGCATTATTCCATTTACTTAATCATGCAACTTTCAAGTCATTGTTATTTCTAAATTCAGGAGCTGTGGAGTATTCAACGGGTACAAGAAAGCTGGAGGAGATGGGTGGTTTAAGTAAGGTTATGCCGGTAACCGGAGCCACTTCAACTATTGGTTCTTTATCCATATCAGGTATTCCGCCTTTTAATGGTTTCTGGAGCAAGTTATTTATAATTTTTGGGCTGGTCCAAGCAGGACACTTTATCATAACCGCTCTCACTGTCCTGGTCTCAGTGCTCACCTTAGCTTATTATCTTAAAGTTCAAAGATTTGCCTTCTTTGGCAGATTAAGGGAAAAATGGGCTCAGATAAAAGAAGTGCCAAAGGTTATGTGTGTATCAATGATTGTACTGGCTATTATATGCATTGGAACGGGAATCCTCTTCTATCCCTTGATGAAGACTATCTTAGAACCAGCTGTGGCAGTCCTTCAGGAAGGAACTAAATATAGCATATTGATCTTGGGAGGATAGAATGAAAAAGGTTGTACTTTTTATTGTGAGCTTTCTCTGTTGGTTGATTTTAACCTGGACTTCATATATTCCCTCAATTCTTGTAGGAATAGGTATATCCCTTTTCATCGCCTTCTGGTTCGCTGACTTATTTATTCAACATCCGAAGAATTTCTTCCAGATAAGAAGATTTTTATACCTTTTGCTTTATATACCTATTTTTATCTTTTACTGCATCGTGGCAAATCTTGATGTCGCCTACAGGGTGCTTCATCCCAAGCTTCCCATCCGGCCGGGGATTGTAAAGGTGAAAACAACCCTGTCTACCCTCACCGGTAGAGTAGCTCTTGCCAATTCTATTACTTTAACTCCGGGCACTCTTACTGTAGAGTTAACTGAGGACGGTTATCTTTATGTTCATTGGATTAACGTTAAAACAGTGGATGTTGAAGAGGCGACCAGAAAGATCGTTAGAAGGTTTGAGTCTATACTTAAGGAGGTGTTCGGATGATTCTCGGTATTCCTGCTATCCTTGCTGCACCTTTGATAGCGAGTTGTTTTCTTTGTCTTTACAGAGTCTTACGTGGTCCCACCTCTGCTGACAGAATTGTGGCTGTGGACATTCTGGGGATTCTGGTGGTGGGTTTTTGCGCCCTTTTTGTCATCTATACACCAAGGACTTATTTTATGGACATAGCCATCGCCTGGGCCCTGTTAGGTTTTTTAGGAGCCTTAACCTTAGCTAAATATCTGGAGGGGAAGGGATTAGATGAATGAGGGAGTAGTAATTGCAGGGAAGGTGATAATATTCATAGGGGTCATATTTGACCTTTTAGGGTGTATCGGGTTGGTTAGACTTCCTGATGTCTACAACCGTCTTCAGGCAGCTACCAAGTGCGTGACCTTGGGCACCTGTTTTATACTTTTTGGAACCTTTTTAGCTGCAGGATTTTTGGTAAAGAGTTTGCTCGCCATTTTGTTTGTGATAATGAGCTCTCCCACAGCTGCCCATGCTATTGCTCATGCTGCTCACAGAAGCAGGATTAAACTATGGGAAAAAAGTGTGGTGGATAAATACGAGGAAGAAAAAGAAAAGGTTTGATGGAGGCATTTAATGAAATATCCAAAACTTAGGGAATTAAAGGAGGCTCTAACTTCTCTTTTTAGCTCTCCTTACACTACGAAATTTCCCAAAATTCCTTCGCCTGCTGCCCCTAATTATCGGGGCAAGGCGGAATTCGATGAGGCGGAGTGTGTGGTTTGTGGAGCCTGTGCCAATGTCTGTCCTCCAGGTGCTATCGAAAAGATTGAAGAGTCTGCACCTAATGGTAAAAGGAGGCTAATCCTTCATTACGACCGGTGTATCTTTTGTGGTCAATGTCAGGCTAACTGTCTTACAGAAAAAGGTATAAGCCTTACCACCAAGTACGATTTAGCGGTTTTATCCAGAAATGAAGCTCAGACCAGTATAGAGGATGAGCTGGTGTTTTGCGAGCATTGCGGAAAGCCTATAACGACAAAAAAGCACCTGGCCTGGATTATAGAGAGATTAGGACCTCATATCTTTTCTAACCCCAACTTATTCATATCCTCCTTAACCCAGACGGAACTTCTCAGGGAAAAACTTCCCAAAGCCGAAGGTATCCCCCTGGAGCGGGCAGATAATTTAAGAATTCTCTGTCCCAACTGCAGAAAGCAGCTCACCTTAAAAGAAGAGTGGGGATAGAGCACGCAGCTCAGTCGCTCTCTTTGAAAGAAGGATCTTTGAGCTTCAGTTCCTCTTTCCATGCTCGAATAACCTTTTCTATCTCATTTATTTCCCTGCGAAGCTCCTCCAGTTTTTCCAGAATCGGGTCAGGCAAATCTCCATGATCCAGGGTAATTCCGGGGACTCTTTTTCCTTTGTGTTTCACCACTCTCCCAGGGACTCCTACCACGGTAGAATCAGGAGGAACATCCCTGATCACTACTGAACCTGCTCCTACCTTGACGTTATCTCCAATTTTTATATTTCCCAGGATCTTAGCTCCTGCGGATACTATCACGTTATTGCCCAGAGTGGGGTGCCTTTTCCCTTTTTCCTTACCTGTTCCCCCCAGGGTGACTCCTTGAAACAACGTGACGTTATCTCCTATCTCGGTAGTCTCTCCTATGACTACGCCCATTCCATGATCGATGAAAAATCCCTTGCCAATCTTTGCCCCTGGATGAATTTCTATCCCGGTAAAAAAGCGGACGATCTGAGAGATAAGGCGGGCCAGAAATCTTAAATTATGGCAATAAAGGAAATGGGCTATGCGATGCCAGAAGATGGCGTGAAGTCCAGGATATAACAAAACCTCCCAGATACTTCTTGCTGCTGGATCTCTTTCAAATACAGCCTTAATATCCTCAAACATAAAGACTTACCTCCTTTTTGAATAAATTTTATCACACAGCACAGAAAAGGCAAGAAGGGGGCTTGACAATTTTTAAAAATTGATATAATTATATGCAAAAAGCGAACAAAAGAAAGGAGGTATGAGAGATGAAGATCAAACCGTTGGGTGAGAGGATAGTGGTGAAGCCGATGAAGCAGGAACAAAAGACGAAAGGAGGGATTTATCTCCCCGATACCGCGAGTAAAGAAAAACCCCAGCAGGGGGAGGTAATAGCGGTAGGACCCGATTTTAAGGGGGTTAAAGTGGGAGATAAGGTACTCTTTGCCAAGTATGGCGGCACAGAGGTGAAGATGGATGAGGAAGAATATCTTGTGCTTGGCGAAGACGATGTGTTAGCTGTACTCGAAGAATAACTTCTTCTTAACCTAAAAAGGAGGGATCAAAATGGCTAAACAGCTTTTATTTAAATCCGAAGCTAAACAAGCTCTTATCAGGGGAGTGGACCAATTAGCTGATGCGGTGACCATTACCTTAGGTCCAAAGGGGCAGAATGTAGCGCTGGCCAAGAGCTTCGGTTCTCCTACCGTTACCGATGACGGAGTTACCGTGGCGAAGGAAATTGAGCTGAAGGACCCTTATGAAAATGTAGGTGCTCAGCTGATAAAGGAGGTAGCGGAAAAGACCAAGGATGTAGCAGGAGACGGAACTACCACTGCTACTCTGTTGGCTCAGTATATCATTCATGAAGGACTGAAACATGTGACTGCGGGAGTTAATCCTACCCGTCTCAAGAGGGGAATGGACAAGGCAGTGGAGGTAGTGGTCAACGAGATAAAAAAGCAAAGCAAGACGGTTAAGGACAGAAACTCCATCAGCCAGGTGGCCGCGGTTGCCGCTTCCAACAATCCTGAGATTGGAGAGTTGGTGGCCGATGCTATGGAAAAGGTAGGAGAAAACGGAGTAATTACTATAGAGGAAGGAAAAACGGCGAAGACCGAGGTAGAGCTGGTGGAGGGAATGCAATTTGACAGAGGATATTTATCCCCTTACTTCATCACCAATGCAGACAGGATGGAGGTAGTGCTGGAAGATGTCTATATTCTTCTCCATGACAAGAAGATAAGTAACGTGAAGGATATCCTCCCCATCCTGGAGAAGGTAGCTCAGACAGGTAAGTCTCTCCTGGTGGTCGCAGAGGATGTAGAGGGAGAAGCTCTGGCTACCTTAGTGGTCAACAAGATAAGGGGAACCTTGAAGTGTGCAGCGGTTAAGGCTCCTGGCTTTGGAGATAGAAGAAAGGCGATGCTTGAGGATATTGCCATTCTCACTGGAGGGCAGGTGATAGCTGAGGATCTGGGAATAAAATTGGAGAACGTAGACATTTCTATGCTGGGAAGAGCGAAGAGGGTGAGAATCGACAACGAGAACACCACCATCATCGAAGGTCAGGGAGACAAGAAGAAAATCGAGGACAGAATTGCTCAGATAAAACTTCAGAGAGATGAAACAGATTCTGACTACGACAGGGAAAAGCTGGAGGAAAGGTTGGCCAAGTTAGCGGGAGGAGTAGCGGTGATCAATGTAGGAGCGGCTACAGAGGCAGAGATGAAGACCAACAAGGCTAGAATTGAGGATGCAGTGGCGGCAACTCGAGCAGCAGTAGAGGAGGGAATTGTTCCCGGTGGAGGAACGGCTTTGATCAGGGCTATTCCAGCGGTGGATGCGATCAAAACCGACGATCCAGATGAGCAGATAGGGATACGCATAATCAGAAATGCCCTGAGGGAGCCTGTGAGGAAGATAGCTGAGAATGCTGGTCTGGAAGGTGGAGTGGTTGCCGAGGAAGTGATGAAAAAAGAAGGTTCTGTGGGGTTCAACGCGGAGACAGGAAAATACGAGGACCTGATAGCGGCAGGGATCATTGATCCTGCTAAGGTAGTGAGATGCACCATCCAAAATGCGGCCAGCATTGCCTCTTTAATTCTGACTACGGATGCGGTGGTCACGGAAATCCCCGAGGAGAAGAAGAGCTCAGGACCCGGTAACTACCCACCTCCTGAATATTAATATTAATATAGATCATAAGGGGCAGGAAGCCTCCTTTCCTGCCCCTTATAATAATCAAGACTGACCCCTAATTTCTCACCTGAGTAGATAAAAATAAATTCATCAATTTCGACCTCGACTATGTTCGACGAAAACCTCGAACATAGAAGAGATGTTATAATTTACTTTAACTTAACCCAAACTGCTTTTAATAGGTTTAGAAAGAACTACCGTTGGATTTATATTCGTTCCTCATGGATTGAACAAAGGCACTATCGAGGGCTTTTGTGGTCTGTTCCTGATGAGATGCTTTTACATTTAGCCACGGGAAGGCTTGTGAAAATTGTGGACGTTTCTACCCATCGAAGGGGTAAGGTCGAAAGAATATTCGTTCCTACTCTCAGAGCACTGTTAGAATACATCTGGCTTAACCAAAAGAGAAGGTTATATTGTCAAGCTCATCTTGATAGTGCTTTGGCGGCATTGAAGGAAGATAACTCGTTAAAAGCCAGGTATATATTCTGGAAGGATTTAGCTAAGGACTTAATAAGGGAAGTTAACATAGAGGGATTAACCTACAAGGTAGACAGAGAATACACAAAAGAAGAAATCTTTGATTACTTCAAGTCTATGTCGCCAATTTTGTGTATTGAGGAAAAGCAGGTAGCTTAAAGAAGTTCTTCATCTACCTTTCCCATCCACTTCTCTTGTTTTCAAAATCTAATCACCTCACCCGTCTCAGCTGACCTTTTCTCCATCAAAACCACCTCAAGAGAATCCTTGGCTGATCTGGCCTCAGCCATAGCCGGGGGCCGATCGTTCTCCACGCAGTCGACGAAGTATTTGATCTCTGAAAAGTAAGCTCCTAACTGACTGATATTTCCACCAACATCCCTGGAGGCTGAAAGCTCCTCCTGAAGAGCTGGGTATTCCACCTCTTTTCCCCGCTGATAGATGGACAGGGTCTTGTCCCTACTGCTGTTAAATTCTACCACCCCTTCTTCAAATATGGCCCTGAAGGTCATAAGGAAGGGAAAATTGTCCGCCTTGATATCCCATCCCCCTTCGACAAAAGCTACTGTCCCCTGGGGAAAGGTGAAGGTGGTAAATATGTGTCCATATCCGATCTCGGTTCTTGAACCCTGGGAAAAGATAAGGGAGGGTCTTCCCAAAAGATAAAGGAGGTAATCGGTATCGTGGATGTGCAGGTCTATCAGGGCACTTCCACTTTTTTCTGAATCAAGCAACCAGTTATTCCAGCTCCAGGTAGGAAGGGTGCTGAGGCGAGTTAAACTAATAGAAAGCAATCTTCCCAATCTCTTGCTTTCATATATCTCCTTTAACCTCACGTATTCTGGCCAGAACCTGATCACCTGAGCTACCATAAACTTAACCTTCGCCCTCTCGGCTGCCCTAACCATCTCCTCGGCATCCTCTACGGTGAGAGCGATGGGCTTTTCACAGATGATCTGTTTTCCCGCTTGAGCGGCTTTAATTACATACTCCTTGTGCAGGAAGGTAGGTAGGCATATATCTATCAAGTCGATATTTTGATCCTCTATCAATTCCTCAGGCCGGGAAAAAGCACGGACACCATATCTTTTGGTCAGCTCCTCAGCCTTGTTCAAATCAACATCTCCTATGGCCATAAGCTTGGCATTAGGAAGATTGTGATAGCATTCCGCATGCATTCTTCCCATAAAACCAGCACCTAAGATCGCTACATTTATCATTATGCCATCCTCCTCATTCATTTAAGTTACTAAATCTTCAACCAATACCTCAACCTTTCCTCTGAGATACCAACTTCTCTCAAGAAGTCGACGAACCTGGAATGAAGCCTTTTAGCTACATCTTTACGCTCGGAAAAAATGTTATGTCTCTGCTGAGGGTCGGAAGGTAGGTGATAAAGCTCATTTTCCACTTTTCCCAAAGATTTGAGGCCTCTGAGGATGCCATCGACCGCTCTTGTCTTATGTTTTTCCTCAGGTTCCGATGGAGAGAATCCAACATAGATGAAGGAATATTCACCGTCGGTGATGGTGGGCCTCGTTGCTCCTGCTCTGCCGTGTATAAGGGTAGGGGAGGTGATGGCAATATCGCGCCACCGGCATCTTTCACCCTTCAGAAGGGGAAGAAGAGATCTTCCCTGAAGGGTTCCCGGGTCCTCTACTCCAGCCAACTCTATTATCGTAGCAGTTAAATCAGGTGGTTGAACGAGGGCCGAACAGTGGACACCTCTTTTGGTCTGACCAGGAAGACGAATTAAGAGAGGAATGTGTGTTACCTCCTCATAGAGGGGAGCGTTTGCGTGAAACTCGGAGGTGATGATGGATTTTCCCGTGAGGTTATGCTCCCCTAAGTAAAAGCCATGGTCGGTGGTAAAGATCACTGCTGTATTGTCGAACAGACCCAGGTCCTCAATTTTCCTCAAGAGCATCCCTATCCATCTATCTACCATGGTTACCTCCCCGGCATAGAGAGCCCGCATATGCCTTAGTTCCTCCCTTGTCAGGTAATCAGCCGGCCCGTAGACAGGATAAATTACTTCCTCTCCCTCATAATTCGGATCATATCGGTCGACATACCATCGAGGAGGATCCCATGGCTCATGGGGGTCAAATGTATCCACATAGAGGAAGAACTTTTCCTGTTTGTAGTTACGCTCCAGCCACTTAGCTGCCTCGATCATCGTTCGAGCGACGAAGTAGTCAGCCTCGCTCTGGCGAAGGGAGACGTTGCGCAGATACTTTTTAACTCCTTCTGGATTTCGCAGCTTATGCGGCGCACAGGGGAGCTTGACCTCGATTGGATCGGTCATATACCTTTCGGCCTCCTGGCCCCTTATCCACTTCCAGCCGGTAAACCCCCTGTCAAAATTGTATCCATCCTCCAGTATATGTGGCGTGTCAGCGATCAGCATGGTAACATAGCCCGCTTCTCCCAGGATCTCCGATAAGACCACCTCATCTCTTGGCAGGGGTTGCCACTCATATTGGACAAAGGAGAAACGACCGGTCATTATGTCCATTCGGTTGGGCACCGTGGGAAAAGAGGCTGCATAGGCCTGATCAAAGACAATCGATTCTTTGGCAAATTTATCAAGGTTTGGGGTAGAAATCCACTTGTTACCGTAGCAGCCTAAATGGTCCCTTCGAAAAGTGTCCGACACGATGAGAATTATGTTCATCCATAACCTCCTATTCTTAATACTCGCCGTATTTTTTGACCAGCTCCATCACCCTTTTGTATTGCTCAAAGCTGACATTTTTGGGAACGGAATGGTCAGAATGGTAGATATATCCTCCTCCCTTTTTGGCTACCTCAAATTTGCTTCTTATCTCCTCCTCTATGACGTTGGGGTCGGGATCGGCCATAGCCCTTACATCTATTCCCCCCATAAAGCAGAGCTTATCCCCGTACTTCTGTTTTAGCTCTCTTACGTCCATTCCCGCCTTTACCTCTAAGGGCTGAAGACAATCAAGGCCTACCTCAATTAAATCCGGAATGATCTCTTTTACACATCCGCAGGAATGCAGGATTACCGGCATATTGTGCTCATGGCAAAAGGAGTAGACCATCTCATCTGCCTCTTTATGAGTCCTGCGATAGGTCTCTGGAGAAAAAAGCAGACCACTTCGGTAGCCTAAATCATTGTAAAAGAAAGCTCCATCAAACTGAAAACCTTTTTCCATCATCATTTTTATCATCTCTACGTGAAGGTTGGCCAGAGTCATTATCATGTCTTTCACCCAGTCCGGATCAGTTATCATGGCCACAAGCAATTGATCAGACCTCATATAGTTCTGGAGTATATCATAGCCCCACCCACCACTACAGACAATGAATTTTCCCTCGCTTCTGGCTATCTGGTAGGTGTTAAAGGCCGAAACCCAGTCAACCCGGGTGTAGTCAGGATAGAGTCTTTCCTTTATTGGTGGCCAATCCTTTTTCTCCTTTATCGGGCGGTCAATTATCTCAGGAGTGGTGGAGTAATCCCGAAAGTTCTTGTTTATCGCTCCAGTGGGGGTGGTCTGAATGATAAATCTGTCGTTCTTCTCCAAAGTCTTCACGGGAAAGCGCGGCGTGGCATCAAAGCCAATCTGGACGATCTCATAGCCAAAGTACTCCTCCACAGGGATATCTTCAGGCAGTCCCTCTCTTCTCCACCTGTTTACGGTTGCCCTCCAAGGACTGTCATGAACGGGCACCCGATCCGGCTCCTCGTGTCTTAAAGCACGTCTTATCCTCTCTCTCGAAGTCATCTTAGTCCCTCCAATTTAAGTTTATTATTCGATGATGGGCAGGCTCTCCTCGCATCCTCTTTATTTAAGAGGATCAAGGGTAATTATAAGCCTTGAGATGAAAAATGTCAAGCTTTTCCTTTCAGGAGAGCTATCTTTGACAAAGGCGTATGATGTGTTATCATTTTTACCAGAGTTACAGGAATCAAAGGGCAGCTAAGGCTAAATACACCTTAGCTATTAAAACCGGAAGAGAAAAAATGGATGACGTCATAGTAGTGGGAGGAGGACCCATTGGGTCTTACACTGCTTACCTGTTAGCTGATTCAGGCTTTCAAGTAAGTCTTTTCGAAGAGGATGAGGAAGTTGGGAAAAATGTCATCTGCACAGGCATTATAGGCAAGGAGCCTTTTGAGAGATTTAACCTTCCAGAAAAAGCTATACTTTCGCAAATAAAATCTGTCACCTTCTTTTCTCCTTCCCTTATCGCCTTGAATTTCACGTTTCCGGATGTTATAGCCTATGTGGTGGACAGAACTGTATTTGACAAGGAGCTTTTAAGACGTGCTAAAGAGAAGGGAACAGGTGTTCAGTTAGGAAGGCACGTTCAGAGCATCAGGATCTGTGAAGACTTCGCTGAGCTTGAGGTCTCCGGTAGAGATCTGAAAAAGAAGGAAAGGGCTAAGGTCATCGTGCTGGCTACAGGAGGAAATTATAGTCTTCAGAGGAGTGTGAGATTAGCTGAGGTGCCCGGCTTTTTATACGGAGCTCAGATGGAGACAGAGATGAAGGAACTTACCCAAACTGAGATTTATCTGGGCAGGCAAATCTGTCCGGGCTCATTTGCCTGGGCAGTGCCCCTCAGTGGTCTTAGATCCCGCATAGGTGTTCTGGTGAAGAACAAGGGAGGTCTTTACCTTAAGAGATTTGTCGAGGAGAGGCTCAGGGAAAGGGTTAGAGAGAAAAATGTAAAAATACTCCAGAAGAGAATAGCTTATGGTCCGCTTAAAAGAACTGTTAAGCACAGGGTTTTGGTGGTGGGTGAGGCTGCAGGACAGGTGAAGACCACCACAGGTGGTGGTATCTCCTACGGCCTTTTGTGTTCCGAGATAGCTGTCGAGGTCCTCAAGAAAGCTTTTGAAAAGAGAGACCTGAGTGAAAGGAAACTGGCCGATTATGATAGACTCTGGAGGAAAAAGTTGGAAGGGGAGCTGAGAATGGGGCATCTGGCGAGGAGGTTTTTCGAAAAACTCAGCGATAAACACATAGATAAGATTTTCAGCTTTATCCAGAAAAACAGGAAAGTGGCAAAGGCCATCGAGGAAAAATTTGACTTTGATCATCATTCGGGCATAATTTCCTTTGGAATGAACCTTTTTAGAAAAATTATATAGAGAGGAAGATGGACAAGGGCATTCTTTACCCGGTGGGGACCCCTATCGGTAACTTAAAGGATATCACCTTGAGGGCTCTGGAGATATTAAAAGAGGTGGACCTCATTGCCTCTGAGGATACAAGGTACACCCGAAAGCTGCTGTCTCATTACGATATTCACACGCCTTTGACGAGTTTTTATGAGCATAACCAGCTAAGAAAAACCCCCTATTTAATTGGTTGTTTAAAGGAGGGAAAGGACGTGGCGTTGGTCACCAAGGCGGGAATGCCAGGCATCTCTGATCCTGGATATTACCTGATAAAGGAAGCGGTCAAGGAGGAAATTAAGGTTGTTCCTATTCCTGGCCCTACTGCTTTGGTCACCGGGTTGGTTGCCTCGGGTCTACCCACGGACAGTTTTGTCTTCGAGGGATTTCTGGGAAGGGAGAAAAGTGAGCGAATAAAGAGGTTGAAGAAGTTAAGGGAGGAGGAAAGAACCATTGTAATTTACGAGGCTCCTCATCGAATTAAAAAGGTCTTGTCCGAGATTAGAAAAATTTTAGGAGATCGTCGAATAGCGGTGGGACGAGAGCTTACCAAAAAATTTGAGGAGATAATAAGGGGGAGAATAAGCGAGGTGGAGGAGGTCTTCGAGAAAAGAGAGCCCCGGGGAGAGTTTACTCTTATCATTGAGGGGAAAAGCTCTAACAAGAGAATCGGCCCCCATTTACTGCGGGCACTGTTAGGTAAATTTTAAAATTTCACCAAATCTGGCCGTTTAAATTTTAAAATTTCACTATACTTAGATCGGAATTCTTAAT
>Ga0180301_10001525_pt1 | contig 18250 bp, 14 predicted proteins | sample GuaBasSediGuay16_FD_121797 | JGI IMG/M metagenome (GOLD analysis project Ga0180301, IMG submission 121797) | Subseafloor sediment microbial communities from Guaymas Basin, Gulf of California, Mexico - Guay16, Core 4569-2, 12-15 cm | ecosystem: Environmental > Aquatic > Marine > Hydrothermal... | reverse complement strand
GTTTAGATTTTTGAAAATATTATTGCGGACAGGCCATCCGATTGGAGACTGGCTCTCTGTCTGAGTTTGAGACGGTCTCCAATCGGATGGCCTGTCCGCTCCATATGTCTGTTTTTTAAAAGAGCTAAAGTGTTACAAAAAGACATATAAGGAGAGACCGTTTGGATAACTCCTTTGAACGGCCATTATGAACTTTTGGGGGCACCCGTTCAGGCATTATTTAAACACCCTACTCAACCGGTATCAGAGTGACGTCAATGCAAAATACACATCGGCCCCGTGCAAAAAAAGGCCACCTTTCGACTCTCCGCCCGAGAGAGTTGTTACAACTTCCGGGCAAAAAGGCCCTTGACCTGATCCTTGAATCAGGGACACCGGCCAGCTTGGTTCAGTCTATGGCCGAGGAAGACGTGTTCTGGCTCGTCCAGGACATTGGCCCGGAAGATGCTCTTCCGATTCTATCAGTCGCCTCGAATGACCAGTGGCAATATCTTCTGGACATGGACTTGTGGCAAAGGGATCGCCTAAGAATCGATTCTGTGAACCGCTGGTTCGCGCTCTTGCTCCAGGCGGATACGGAAAGGTTCTTGATCTGGGCACTTCGCAAGCACCGGGAACTTGTTAAGCTTCACCTGTCGAGAAACATTGACGTAAAAATAAGGAACCAGGACGAATCTCCATCAGATTTCGCTAAGGACTATTTCACGTTCGATAACGTCTTTTATATTCATATCAAATCCAAAGACCATTATCATACCATCAGGCAGTTGCTCGAACGGCTCGCAGAGCACGATCTGGATAAATTCCATCAGGTATTGCTCGAACTGAATCACGTGCTTCCCGCAGAATCTGAAGAGAATCTATACAGGCTTAGAAGTGTTCGGCTGGCCGAGAAAGGCTTTCTCCCATTTGATGAAGCCGTTGGCATCTATCAGCACATTGACACGGATGCGCTTGTTGAAAAAAAGCCAGAAGTGCAAAAGATTATACAGCAACCTCAACCGTCCGAGCCTGCACCCCTTTCAGCATCACTCCTCATACAGGATCGGAATCTATTCTATAAGGCCCTGAAGCGGATAGAACCCGGGCCGGCCCTGGAGAGGCTTCAGATGGAATTCGCCGCAATGTGCAACCAGATCATCTCTGCAGACGGCCTAATGGTTAGGGACAAAGAGAAACTGGCCTCTGTTGTTAGAAAAGCCTGCGGATACCTGGCTATCGGCCTTGAGAGATTAGCAGGCAACGACACTGCCAGGGCATGCCTGTTTCTTCAAAAGACTCCCTTAAGCCAGGTATTCCGTGTCGGCTATAGTGCCGCCCTGAACCTTAAGTGGAAAGCAGAAAAATGGTTCAGGAAAAGCTGGTTTGTCAGGGAATCTCTGAACTTAAGCTTTTGGGACGACGAGTGGGGGGGAATTCTTGAGGGCCTGCTCAAAAAACGTCCTCTTTTTTATACGGGCCTCTCGGGAGGAGAGCTATACCGTGAGTTTAGGAATTCAAGCGACATCTCATATTGCCACAGTGCCCTTGAACAAATAATGGCCCTGGATCATCTCATGTCTTTGTTGTTTGCTGGAGGGGTTCTCCCTTATCGGGGCAAAGCTTGGCAGCCGGTTAATTATAAGAATCTTCTCCTGACCTCATGGGCGAGAGACCACCTTGATTTGCCTGAAAGTGATGGCACATTGCTGGTCAACGATATGAAGACCTTTTTTCGAGACCTCTGGACAAAAGGACAAAAACCTTACAGGGTGGACGAAAAGATGAAACAGTCTTTCGTTGACTGGCTGACGATGCGATCCGGACTTCCTGCTGCAGACTTGCTGGGGGATCTCGGTAAAACGTTTGAGCGGCTGTTTGTTGAGATCGAAACAGAGTACGGATCAGTATCCATCCAAGACCTCGATCCGAGGTATGTTAAGCATTTTCTGGTCGTGTTGTAATTATGTCTTTTCCTTTTTCGAGAGCTGAACTGTCACTCATCTCCAATGGTAATACTGTTTGAAAATCTTCACGCAGACAAAGTCAATGAGTACGAACTTGTCCTGCGCTCATCCGGTATAGCATACGACGTCAACAAAGGGGCATATGGCTGGAACATATTAGTAGGCAGCGCCGATTATGAAAGGGCTTTGAATACCATTGAAAAATATCTAAGCGAGAATCCGGTTACTGGAGGAGATAGGCAAATCCCTCAATTGCACTACCAGAAGACATTTTCTGGGCTGGGGGTTTGCGTGATGCTCGTTTTGTTTTATATGCTCATGGCTATGGGAACCGATAACCAGGCTTTTATGAGCACCTATGGGTCGTCTGCTTTTAATATCTTGCACGGTGAGTTATACAGAACAGTCACTTCTCTGATGGTCCATGCAAATGTGGTTCATCTTGCCTGCAACGTAGTAGGGATAGCCGTATTCGGCACGGCGGTATGCAGCATCACTGGAGCCGGCGTTGGATGGTTTCTCATCCTTATTACCGGCATAGTCGGCAATCTCATGAATGCTTTCTTATATCAAAAGAACCACATATCCATCGGATCCTCAACAGCAATCTTTGGGGCGATCGGTATACTGGCAGGGTATCAATTCTTGCGAAAGACCAGACAACCTGAGATGCGAATAAAGGCATGGATACCTCTTGCCGGCGGCCTTGCGCTCCTTGCAATCCTGGGGAGCGGGAAATATTCCGATCTTACAGCCCACCTGTTTGGGTTTGTATCTGGTATTGTAATGGGTATAGGGTACAATCTTGTTGCAAAGACCCCGCCTCGCAGGTTGTACCAGATAGGTCTTCTTTTTATCGGTTCAGGCCTCATCGCGGTGTCTTGGATAATCGGCATGAGTATTCGATAATATTATCGCTCAGCAGGAAAAGTGATACAATATTTTCAAAAATCGTATCACTTTAGCCCTTTCAAAAAACACACAGAAGGAGCGTATAGGCCATCCGATTGTAGACCGATTCACTGTCTGAGTTTGAGGCGGTCTACAATCGGATGGCCTGTACGCGATAATATTTTCAAAAACCTAAACTGATACCAAAAATCTAAACCGATATGAAACTGTCAAAGAAAAAGATCAAGTACATCAGACGGCATGGCTCTGCTGAAACGGCAGAGAAAATTGCACACGACCTGCGTATAAGCGTCAAGGATGTCGAGAGGGTCATGAGAAAATCAGCAGCAAAGCCTTCAAGAAAGACTCCGTCAGCTCCTCTTGAAGCGGTTTTTCAGTGGGGGCTTATCTGCATTTCTTTTCTTGCTCCTTTTCTATTCTTGAGGGGTATCTATGACTTTGCCAACCTGCCGCAGATGGCATTTATTCAAATAGGGGTAACGCTTCTGCTTTTAGTTTGGATTATCAAGAGTTTCGTAGATAAAAAATGGCTGATCCTGAAGTCACCCTTTAATCTTCCCATCATTGCCTTTATCCTGTGGTCCTACGTATCCGCAATCTATGCCCACAACAAGTATGAAGCATTTCTCCCCTTGATGCACTGGACGGCATCGGCGGTGGCGTTTTTCCTGGTCATTAATGGCCTGAGGGAAGAAAAGCGTCTGATCCAGTTAGTGGCTGCCATCTTTGTCTCGGGCTTTTTGACCGCGCTGCTCGGCATTGCTCAATATCTCTTCAACCTCTCCTGGGTGCCCCAGGTCGTTCCGCCGGCCGCTACCTTCGCCAACAAGAACATGGCGGTGCATTTTATTGTCCTTACCTTTCCGCTCGGCGCAGGCTTGATTCTAAACAACAAAAACAAAATCCTGGACTGGATCTTGTGCATTGCGATGGCCTTGATGGTTGTCTTTTTGTTTTATACAATGACGAGGGCAGGATGGCTTGCATTTGCCGTGGAGGTTCTCCTCCTGTCTGTCTTGCTGGGCCGGGACTATCTGAAGGCAAAAGATGTGAGCAGGTGGAACAAAAACAAGGGTTTTGCCGCAACTTTGGGCGTGGTTGTCGTCTGCATTATGATAAACGTAGGACCTCACGGTTTCACGTCGGGCTTCAGCCGGATAGCCGAACGGGCTGCCAAGATAAGACCACAGGGAAACAGCTATTCGTCTGTGGAGCTAAGGCTCGCTATCTGGCGGAACACCCTGGAAATGATCAAGGATCATCCGCTGGTAGGGTTTGGCCTCGGTAACCACAAGGTCTTTTATCCGCTCTACCATCGCAAAGTGGTTGAGGAAAAGATTTTTAGTGAGAAATCTCAGTTAAGCAACGTACACAATGACTTTCTCCAGGCATTTGCTGAATTGGGTCTGATCGGGATGCTTTTCCTTGCCTGGCTCGGTTTTGTACTGCTCAGATGCAGCTTTCGGTTAACATTGCCTGAAAATTCCCCTGAGATCCGATTTTTTACCATAGGAATCACGGTGGGGCTCGTCGGGTTGTTGGTCAACGCCGGTTTCAGCTTTCCTTTTCAGCGTGCCATACCCCCTTTTGTTTCAATGATTTTCACAGGGATTCTCGGTTCTTTTTATGCGGGAGACAACAGGAGATTCTATCCTATCTCAAAAAGATGGATCATGCTATGTGCCGGGGTCATTGTTTTTATCTCGCTGGTTTGGCTGGTTCGCTTTCACTACCATGGAATAAAATGTGATCAGCATTTTTTACATATTACACAACTGGAAAAGCAAAAAAACTGGAAGGGCGTGATTGCTGAGGGGAAAAAGGCATATTTCCACAATCCTCGTCGCATAAAAACACTTTCCTATATGGGTCGCGCGTTTATCGAAACAGGCAGGTATCGTGAAGGGATCGAGGCATTGAAAAAGGTTATAGCGGCCTATCCCAACCATATGAACGCCCTCCTGAACATCGGTGTCGCTTACGCCTCCATCGACGATTACAAAGCCGCCCTCGAGGCATACGAAAAAGTACTGCGTATCAAACCCGACTATTCGAAGGTCCACAACAACATGGCAAATCTTTACATGAAACAAAAAAAGCTGGACAAGGCGCTTGAAGAATTCAAGATAGCTGCCGAACTCGATCCGAAGAACAGCGTCATACATTTCAATATTGGAATAGTAGAGATGCAAAAAAGGGAATACAAGCAAGCAGCCGAGGCCTTTCAAAAAGCCGTCGACTTGAATCCCGACTGGGATCTGGCCCAGAAAAATCTCGGCATTCTCTGTTTCCAATTCCTGAACAAGAAGAAAAAGGGCCTGGAGCACCTGAAGAAGGCCCTGGAACTCAACCCGAAGATCAGGGATGCGGCCCAGATACAGAGATTGGTCAAGTAGCCAGATCCGGAATTGGTTAAGTGGTTAACTACTCGATCCCGAAACGGCTTTTGTTGATCTTTAGCAACCCTGCTGTTATACGTGAACTTAGTTCGCTTCGCTCACACTTGGAACAACGGAATGATGGAATGATGGAACATTGAGTTTTGCGAGACAAAAAATAGAGTCTCAAGAAACCTCGTAATGTCAATAGGTTGTAGAAATTCCGACGCGTTAAAATATGAGATCCGGCACGATTGTCGAGTATATTGATCGAAAGCAGATTGTTTGTGCTGTGGTTTTGGGAGAAAAGAATCAAAGGCTCCGAATGCTCACGCAGAACAATCGTGAAGTAACCCAGGCAAAAAAACGCCTCGCCCACATTTCAGATGAATACCTTGATCTTAACATGGGCAGAGATGCACTGGTGGAGCGCCTCCGGGCTGTCGCCGCCAAGAGAAAGCAACTTCAGAATCAGATAGACATTAAGACCCTGTGGGAGGTTCTTCACACCGAAGCTACATGGATCGACCTTAAAACTATAGCGGAATTGTGTTTCGACGGACAGCCGTCTTCCGACCACACCTCCGCTGTGATGCGGGCACTCTTTGAGGATCGGCTCTATTTTAAGTTTGATACGAATCGATTTTTCCCAAATGCCCCTGAACAGGTGGCACGAGTTGCAGCCCAAATTGCGGAGGAGGCCAGAAGGTCCCGCATCATTGAAGAGGGAAGTCAGTGGATACGGCAGGTCATGGAAGCCGTACCTGTTTCAGTGCCCTCAGACAAAAAAGAGATTATTGAGATATTGAAGTCCTTTTATCTCTTCGGGAAACAGAGTCCTCACTATGAAGCCGGCAAAGAGATCGTTTCACGCTCAGGGCTGGACCGAAAGGAAGGACCTTTTTACTTGCTGGTCAAATTGGGGGTATGGGATAAAGATGAAAATCTAAACCTTCATCGATTCGGCATATCCGATTCCTTTCCGCCAGAGGTCATGCAAGCTTCAAGGCGCCTCGTTACAAAAGCTATAAAGGGAAAGTCCCGCGAGGGGCGCCGCGATCTCACCTGTCTTTCAACAATCACCATTGACGGTTCAAATACTGTAGACTTTGACGATGCCGTCAGTATCGAACTCAACGGAAACGGGTGCCGCCTTGGAGTGCACATTACTGATGTAGGCCATGTAGTTGAAAAAGGAAACTCTATAGATGAAGAAGCCCTATCTCGTGCCAGTTCTATATATATGCCGGACAAACGCATCTCTATGCTTCCTCCGATTCTGGCAGAGAACCTGTGCAGCCTGAAAGAAGGGGAGGAAAGAATGGCCATCAGCATAATGGCCGATCTTGACAACTCGGCAAACGTGGTAAATTACGAAATTTTTCCAAGTATCATCAGGGTAAATCGGCAGCTTACATATCATGATGCTAACATAGCTGTTGGAGAAGACCCTGAGCTTAAAGCAATCTATGAGATGGCACACAAATTTCGCAACTTTCGTTTACAAAGAGGAGCACTTCAAATCACGATTCCAGAAATACATGTTCAAATAGACAGCCGGAGGAATATCTCTATTAACCTGGTAAATCGGGAAAATCCAGGCAGGATGATGATCTCTGAATGTATGATCCTGGCCAATTGGCTTGCAGCCCGATTCTTCCGAGACCACGGACAAGCTACAATCTACAGATCACAATTACCCCCGCGTGGAAACCTCATCGGTGAAGACGGCGGAACGCTTTACCAAAACTGGATGCAGCGGCGACTTTTAAGCCGCGTTGTATTGAACCTCAGTCCAGAATCCCATGCGGGGCTTGGGTTGGACGCGTATGTGACACTGACCTCTCCTCTGAGAAAATATCTTGACCTGGTAACACAGCGCCAGTTAAGAGGTCTTCTGGGCATGGAGCGGTTGTATTCAGATGAAGAACTCAGATTTGTTATTCAGGCCGTCGAGCAGCCGATGAGCTATATTACAATGCTTCAGCAAGAACGGACCCGGTACTGGATCTTGAGACATCTTGAATCTCGTGTGGGACAAAAGGAAGAAGCCCTGGTTCTTGAGAAACGCCACAGAAAGTACGTGGTACTGCTAACCAGATATATGATGGAATGCCCGCTTCCCTTGAACTGCGGGGCAGAACTCGCCCCGAAGGATACAGTCCTCGTCAAGATAGAACGAGTAAACGCCAGATCGAACATTCTCACCATCTCCCTGGCGTAGACAGGATACGGCAAAAGGAAAAATACCCACGTCTGGACAAGATATGCTGTACCTGAGAGAATTGCTCCTCCATCGGCGCAAGGAAATCTTCAACAGAGTTCGTGAGTTAGAATCTGATTGGGATTCCCTTGCAGAGCGCGATATCGAACTGGAAGAAGAAGCCCAAAAAGCCGATCTGAGTAGTCTTTTCAATCTGTTAGATGAACGCGGGAAGGAAGAAATCGAAGAGATCGATCTGGCATTATCTAAAATGGCGTCAGGAAACTATGGAATCTGTGAAAGCTGCCAAAAGCAGATCTCTTTGAAACGCCTAAAAGCGTTTCCAGAAGCGCGTCTGTGCAGCAAGTGCATGCGCAAGTATGAGGAAAAACAAAAGAAGCTGCAGCCGGCCAGGGAGGTGATTTCCTCAGCAGAAGTCCCGAGCGAGTATCGGAACCTGAGCGGCGAGGAACTTCAAATGCAGATTTTTGATCAACTCCGCTTCGACGGCCGGATCGATCTGGATGAACTCGAAATCCGGTGCCGGAAGGGTGCAATCTACTTGGAGGGCGTTCTCCCGAGCGAAAGCCAACATCAAATTCTGTTGCAGATCTTGACTGATGTCATGGGCTTTACGGCTATTATCGATCACCTGCAAATCAGTGAATTGATATGGGAACGGGAGGACCGAGCTCCCGGGAGAGCCGGTGTTCCCGTCAGCGCAGATGAGGAAAAAATTTCCGAGGATGTATTTGAATCACAGGAAGAGGCAACCCCCTATATTTTCCCCGACCGACCGCCGCCGGAAAAAGAATGACAATCGACGGTCAATGACCTCATCGAGACGTTTGAATAAGTCCTTTGAACGGCCATTCGGAGAAAACTTCCGCTTATGGTTCTTTTAAGGGGCGGCACCTCCTTGGCTATCAGCGGGAAACTGCTTTCCGTAGGTCTCTACAAATCCAAGCGCCTGCTCGCGCTTTGCAAGGCGGATACGATCAAACAGCTTGCGACAGTCATCAATACCTAAAGTGTCCACTATTCGGTTTACCCTCACTATATCCTCTGCATGGGGAGCCTCGGAGACCCCGGGGAGAAGCTCCTCTTTGTTAAGCAATTTGATATATATGAGACTGCGAGCAGCAAGCAGGTCCGCCAGATCGCTCGGGACATCACCGTGCAATGCATAATACAGGGTGAGAACGTCGCCCGGCCCCAAATTTCGCCGCACGCCGTGAAGTCGGCGGATCACGGGCGCAAGGAGATATACGACACGAACTTTATGCCCTCCACCAAGCATGTGTTTAAGATAAAGATACAGGGGATAATGGATGTAGCCTGCCTCTACATAAATATCTCCGTTATCTGAAACGAGTGCTTTGATCGCCTCAGAGCGTAAGCGCTCACGAAGTTTCAGACGAGCAGCATCAGACCTGGCAAAAACCTTCACTGCATCGACGACACCCTCAAACGGTGCGTGCAAGCACTGGTTGTAATAATGAAGCAATGCTCCTGTAGCCCGCTTTTCTGCCACGTAGACATCTTTCAGGCGGGGATTACGTAAGATATCTTCGGGGGTTTTACCTTCAGCAAACAGTTCATGGATATGAAGAAGGCTTTGCAGATAAGGTTCCACCTGAACAATCCGCCGGCCTTCGCCGTGCAGCTCCCGTAGCATGGCGCACAGCAGCCGTTCAAACTTGGGAAATTCCGGCTCTCCTTCCATGACATATTCGTCGATGGAAATGCGTTCTTCCAGCATGTCGATAAAGTGGCCAGACGGTGGTTCTTCAAGTACAATAGTCTTGTGGTGCGCCATGTGCTGACGGGCAAATGGCAAGACTTCTGCGTGGTGAGGCGAAAAACCGATAGTAACCATGCTCATAGTCGCAACTCGATAACATCACCGTCTTCGAGCAAATAGCCTCTGTGAACCATCTGGCCGTCGTAAACGTTCTTGCCCCATACCCTGGCACATTTGAGCTTGCCTGGGAAATCTCTGTGAATCTTAGCCGCAAGATCTTCGACCGTAGAGCCTTTTTTCAGCACAAAGGGTTCAGTATAGTCAGGCTCTTTTCCGGGCGCCTTCGTATAAACTCGCACCATTTCCAGGCACTCAAATATTCTTTGCTTCAGAAGGTTTAAATTCCGCCCGGTCTTTGCAGAAACGGCCAGCATAGGCCAATCCTCTTCAACCAGTTCCCTGAAGATCTCAAAATCTTCCTCTCTGCTGAAATCATCGCTTTTGTTTGCAACAACAAGTACCGGCTTGCTGGCCGGCCCGGTGTTTCCTCCCTGGTGCACTTTCAGGGAACCATTGTAGCTCCCTTTAAGTATTGCGGCCACATCTCCCAATTGGCGTGAAGGGTCCGTGCTCACATCCACGACCACAAGGACCATATCGGCCTTCCGGAGCATCTCGAGCAAGCGAGGCTCCGAGCATTGTCGGGTTACAGGCGGTGTGTCGATAAGCTGGATAGAGATGTCTTTATAAGGCATCATGGCCGGGAACGGTTTCCGGGTAGTGTGAGGGAAATCGGCCACTTCTGGAGCAGCATTTGTCAGTGCAGCCACCAATGCAGACTTACCCACGTTAGGCGGACCTACGAGTACAACTTGGGCGGCTCCATGCCGTTCGATCCTATAGTCTGCATCCTTCTTGCCGGTGGGTTTTCTTATTTGGTCTCTGGAGCGCAGCTTGGAGAGCCTCCTTCTGAGATCCGCCCTCAGCTTGTCCGTGCCCTTGTGCTTTGGCACAACAGCGAGCATTGCCTCGATGGCTGCAATTTTGTCTGCTGCGCTCTTTGCCTCTCGATAACGCTTTTCAACCTCAAAATACTCTGGCGGTAAATTCGCAGGCACAGGCGCTCCGTCGGCTTAGGTTAAACCCTTTTTTTTGATCCTCGCAGGTCCCTAATATAATTACTTCCCTTCATGGATTTCACGCGTTTTTTAACCTCTGCCATAATTGCACTGATCTGGCCAATATGCTTGATGGGTCTATACTCAGTTGTAACAGCCGCTATCGAGATCGACATAATGGGGAAACGCTCCTTTTCTCCCTTACGGTTTGTCGATTCAATGTAGCCGCGTATTCTATCATCTTCATCATAAAAGCTGCTTACAATAAGATCGAAATTCTTGATAATCTCCCGAGAAACACTGTCCAACCTGTCAGGCGGTACAATAAAAACAAAATCATCTCCACCAATATGACCCGTAAAGGCATCCGGCAAAGCAAGTTTCCGAACAGAGTTTGTAACAATACGCGCGGTCATCTTGATGATCTCGTCTCCTCGCACAAAGCCGTACTTGTCATTATACGATTTGAATTCATCAAGATCCACATATCCAATCGCAAAATGGGAGCCGCCTTTAATCCGCTTCTGAATTTCCTTCATGATAGAGTGGTTTCCCGGCAGGCGAGTCAGAGGGTTGGCATCCCGGTTCCTATCTGCCCGGGCAAGGGCCAGCAAGACCCTGGATCGAATCTCCTCCGGATTGAGCGGTTCCCGGAGATAATCGTCGACGGGAATCTTTTCCCAATCGAGCTCAAAGTCCTGCTCAAGTGGTTGAAGTATCAGCAGTATCGGCAGGTGACCGAACACGATATCTTGCTTAATCATAGAACACAGGTCCTTCCACGCGTCCGTCTCCAATGACTGATTGACAATGAGAAGATCTGGAGGATCATTGTAAATTGCATCAAGGGAAGCGAAGAAGGATCCTGCTATTTGCACAAAGAAACGACCCCCGTCTTCTTCCAGAAATCGCCTTATCTCATCCACATCAGTGGACTCATCATGCACAATCAGTATTCTACTTCTGTTGTGAGTCATAGCTAACTGCCAAAGCCTGAGAGAAAATCTTCAGCATTTTCCAATTTGTCATCTACTTCCACGATGATTTCTTCCAAGATAGGATCAGAAATCTCAAGCATCTCCCAGGCGTTACTGTCAATCTGAGTCACCAGATTGTCCCCGGCACAGCCAAAACCCATAGCCCTGACAATGCTATCGGCAACATGAACAATAGCGGTCGATCTTGGCGCAAATCTCGAAAGAGCGGGGCTATGGTGATACGTAACAGGATCTGAAAGCTTATCCGGGAGATTCCATTTTTGAGAAAGCCACTTTCCGACAGTTGCGTGATTGAACCCGAGGACCTCCTCCTCCGCTTCGTATACCGAAAGCTCCCTGGTTCCGATCAGTTCATCTATGCGAGATGCTTCTTCTGGAAGTTCGATTCGGATGATCACCTTTCCTATGTCATGCAGCAATCCGGCAACCGATACCTCCTCCGGGTTGGCAGTGTTTGTTTTTCTGGCAATTACTCCGGCAGTTGTGGCACAGCCGAGGGAGTGCTCCCAAAGCCCATAGAATCCCCTCGCAAGCATCATGTCGAAGACCGAAGTGCTCAAGACAAGCCCTTTAACCACATCGAACCCCAGGATGATCAGTGCATGCGTTACATTTGATATCCTACCAGGAAACCCATACAACGCCGAGTTTACTACACGAAGGACTCTGGCAGACAGGGCTTGATCGCAGGAAATCAAGTTGGCGACATCCTCGGCCGCTGTATCAGAGCTTTCCATCAGACCGGTGATCTTTTCAAAAATGCCAGGCAGGGTAGGCAAACTTTTTAGTCTCTGTATGCGGTTCCTGATACTTTCTTCATCCAGACTCACCCAGTTTCCCCTTTTCCTTCAAACGTTGGATTATGGCATCTCTTATCTTTCTCATCAGCGGGTCTTTTCCCACGCGTCTGAAACGGGCAGAAACTTCATCTATCTGCTGGCCGGGCGATTTTTCCTCGACGCCGGTATCCACGGGATGACCCTCCACTGTTATGCGTTCAACCCCCATATTAGAGAGCCGGGCAATCATTTCCTCGGTAAGCTCAACGTTCGACCCGCATAAGATCATTCCCCTTTTATTCCGAACCGGTTTAGCAAGTTTCATGCCCGCAGTTGCAAGCTTGATGGGTATCCTCTGCATTTTCTTCCCAGAATTCCCCTTACACTCAACTTGTTGAGTTGCTGTCCGTCATTAGTGGGCTTTTATCCGGATTTTATTAACATATATCAGCAAGTCCTGTCAAAAGTCCATCAAGCAAGGACAGGTAAGAATGCTAAGTAGTTAAGACAGCATGGCTGCGCCCTGCAGCTTACGCTTTACGCCTTTTGGGCTCTTACCCGCACAACTCGGTCAAAACCGTTGTAATCCTTGACAATACCAAAATCGGCGTAGGCTCCAGAATCGAGGATCAGTTTCTCAACCGAAGCCCGCTGATCCGAGCCGATCTCAAAAAGGAGCCATCCGCCTGGAAACATATAATCTACGGCATTTTCAATAATGATGCGGATTGCATCAAGACCGTCTGGCCCTCCGTCAAGGGCAACTCGGGGCTCATATCGTAGAATCTCCGGAGAAAGGGCATCAAGGTCACGATGTGAAATATAGGGGGGATTTGAAACAATCACGTCAAAACAACGCCTTTGATGGCGGACCGCCTCAAACCAGTCACCCTGTAGAAAGGTGACAGATCCTAAAAGCCCACATCGCCGGGCGTTTCCCTGAGCAACGGCCAGGGCCTTATCCGAGGAATCCGTGGCATAGAAGCGATGGCCTGGCCGCTCAGTTGCAAGTGCGAGGATCACGGCTCCTGAACCGGTGCCAAGTTCCAAAATATTGAGGGACTTTTTGGCCAATTCAGCAGGTATGATCTCAAGCGCGGTTTCTACCAGGGTCTCCGTCTCCGGACGCGGGATCAGCACATCAGGTGTCACCTTCAAATCCAGCGACCAAAATCCCTTTTCGCCCACAATATAGGCAACCGGCTCCCCCTGAATACGTCTTTGGACAATTTCCTTAAAAGCCTTAAGTTCCTTTGGTTCCAAGGGGCGATCATACCGGATATATAGATCCAATCGGCTCATACCGAGGGTGTGAGCCAGAAGGATCTCTGCAGCAGCACGGGGTTGTTCAATGTCGTGGGATTTAAAGAAGGCTGTGGCCCAGTTGACAATCTGAAGCAGCGTCCGGGGTTCAGGCGGCATTCCTTGACTCTGCCTCAGCATCCTGAACGGCAAGGGCCTGGCGATGGGTTAGGAGTGCATCGATGATTTCCGCTAAATCTCCCTCGAGGATATTCTCCAGATTGTACAGAGTAAGGCCAATGCGATGGTCAGTGACCCGGTTCTGAGGGAAGTTATAGGTCCGGATTCGCTCGCTGCGGTCACCTGTGCCGACCTGATTCCTCCGATCCGCAGATATTCTCTCCTTTTGCTCAGAAACCATCTTGTCATAGAGACGAGCCCGCAGGACCTTCATCGCCTTCGCTTTGTTCTTATGTTGTGATTTCTCATCCTGACAGGTTGCCACCAACCCTGTAGGGAGATGGGTAATGCGTACAGCAGAATCGGTTGTGTTAACACTCTGCCCTCCGGGACCAGTGGAGCGAAAAACGTCTACCCTGATTTCATCAGGATTGATCTTTACATCCACCTCTTCAGGTTCGGGAAGAACAGCCACAGTTACGGCAGATGTGTGAATCCTTCCCTGTGATTCTGTCACCGGTACTCGTTGAACCCTGTGAGTGCCGCTTTCATACTTGAAACGACGGTAAACGTCTTTACCCTTGATCAAGGCAATTATCTCTTTCAAGCCCCCTACGCCCGTAATATGCTTGCTCAAGACCTCTACCTTCCAGCCAAGGCTTTCGGCATATCTGCTGTACATCTTAAAAAGGTCTGCCGCAAAGAGTCCGGCTTCTTCACCGCCTGTGCCGGCCCGTATCTCGAGTACAATGTTTTTTTCGTCATTCGGATCTCTGGGTATCAGTAGTTGCTTTAGCTCCTGTTCCAGTTTTCCTAGTCGCTCGGTCAAGGCGCGGATATCTTCCTTTGCAAGCTTCCTGATTTCCTCATCATCCTCTCTAAGCAGCTCTTTCGACTCTTCGATATCCTGGGCCGTATGCCTGTAATCACGAAATACAGAAACAATCTTGCTCAGCTCAGCATGCTCCTTGCTATACCGGAGGTAGGCATCTTGATTTTTTATAATTTCGGGATCACTAAGGAGCTCTTCAAGCTTCATGAAGCGTTCCTCTATCCCTGTCAGTCTTCCAAGCATCTATATTAGTCACCTCTCTGCGTTGCGTTTACAACACTTATCCCCCTTCTGGATGGACAGGATCGCCAACTGGACTATTCTGATGCCTTTTTGTTTTGAGCCTCAAACTTGGAATACTTCCTGCGAAATCGCTCGATACGACCGGCGGTGTCCACCAGCTTCTGTTTCCCTGTAAAAAAGGGATGACATTTGGAACAGACCTCAACCCTGAGGTTCTTCTTGGTTGAACCCACTTCCACAACATTGCCGCATGCGCAGCGAATCGTTGTTTGAAAATAATCAGGATGAATACCCTTTTTCATTTGCAGCCTCCATTATTGTGAACAATTAGGAATTATTAAGGCACCAAGCCCTAAACCCCAAAAGAGGAAATGAACCCCGATGTTGCATTAGAACTCACCAGATTCCACAAAATATGCTGCTATACAAGTGCCAAAATTGACCATTGAGGCAATCTCGGGACTTCACCAAAGGTGAATTACTCATTTAGGCACAACTTAGCCGTTTCATGCTGCAATAACAGCTATTTCCTGAAACTGCGCCAGGATTTTTTGCAACATTGGGGCTAATATAAATTGAATAGCGGAGTTTTTTGGTAATTTCAATATCTGAACCAAAAAAAGGTAGAATAAAAAGTACGTATCACTTCAACCCTCTCAAAAAAGAGCCATAAGGAGCGGGCAGGCCATCATGCAGGTTTCATGTTTCAGGTTTAACTTTTCATTTTTCTGCCGGGCCGTTGCCCAAACAAAAATTCCTTTGACCGGTCATTAAAACGTTTTACACCAAACGAAAAAGGATTTGGGCAACAGGCCATCTGACACCTGATACCTGATACTGTTTTTCTTCACACTCAGCTACCTGCCTGCCGGCAGGCAGGTGCTCGAGTTTGAAGCGGTCTACAGACGGCTTTCGGCCGGTTACTAACTATTCATCAACTCTAAAAATTCTTTATTGTTTTTCGTTCCTTTCATTTTTTCAAGTAAAAACTCCATACTGTCGATGGGGTTCAAGGAAGAAAGCAGTTTCCGCAATATCCATACTCGATTCAGCACTTCCGGCTCAAGAAGGAGTTCTTCCTTTCGCGTTCCAGAACGGTTGATATCGATAGCAGGGAAGATTCGTTTATCTGCGAGCCTCCTGTCCAACTGCAACTCTAAGTTACCTGTCCCTTTAAATTCCTCGAATATGACCTCATCCATTCGGCTCCCGGTATCAACAAGGGCTGTAGCAATTATTGTAAGACTTCCTCCCTCCTCAATATTTCGCGCTGCACCAAAGAAGCGTTTCGGACGCTGAAGGGCATTCGAGTCAACACCACCTGACAGGATCTTGCCGCTTGGCGGAACTACGGTGTTATAAGCACGAGCAAGACGCGTTATGCTGTCGAGGAGAATAACCACGTCCCGTTTGGTCTCCACCAACCGCTTGGCCTTCTCTAAAACCATCTCGGCCACCTGGACATGTCTCTTTGCAGGCTCATCGAAGGTAGAGCTGATCACCTCCGCCTTAACCGAACGTTCCATGTCGGTGACCTCTTCCGGCCGCTCGTCAATCAGCAAAACGATCAGGATGACGTCCTTATGATTAACGGTAATGCTGTTGGCAATGTTTTGTAGTAGCATAGTCTTTCCGGTCCTTGGCGCTGAGACAATAAGACCCCGTTGGCCGAACCCTACCGGGGATAAGAGGTCCATAATCCGCATCGAGTAGTTATCCGGTTCTCTTTCAAGGACTATTCTTCGGTTAGGATACAGAGGGGTCAGGTTGTCAAACAGTATTTTGTCTCTGGACTTTTCCGGGTCTTCAAAGTCGACAGCCTCCACCTTGAGGAGTGCAAAATACCGTTCGTTTTCCTTTGGCGGCCGAATCTGCCCTGAAATGGTGTCGCCTGTGCGAAGATTAAAACGCCTTATTTGCGAAGGCGAAACATAAATATCGTCAGGACCAGGCAGATAACTATAATCGGGGGCTCGCAGAAAACCAAATCCATCTGAGAGAATCTCAAGGACCCCCTCACCATAGATTAAGCCATTTTTCTCTGTTTGCGCCTGTAAGAGTGCAAAAATCAGCTCCTGTTTTCGCATGCCTGAGGCGCTTTCGATATTAAATTTCTTGGCCATTTCAGTTAGTTCGCCAACTTTTTTCGCCTTGAGTTCTGCTAAGTTCATAGATTTCTCTTCCTCTGAATGTTAAATGCTATCAGTTCGGCAAGGTGACTGATTTGCTCGCTCAAAATTGTTAAGAAAAGATTTTTACGAGTTTGCCGATGTTAAAGTAAAATTATATTGCAGAGACCTTTGCACAACCACACTTTTCACTCCTCTGTATGAACTTTTTGACCCATCCATGGGCGGGCGGGCTTGCTCACTAAATCCCAAAAACTCGACCTAACGGCCTCAAACAGTTCGGAATTTACCCACTGGCGTGGGCCGTTCGCTTCGCCCGGATGGGCGCCCCAAAAAGTTCATAATGCCCCGTTCAAAGGAGTTATGCAAAGGTCTCTGTAACAATTCAGGTTTCTGAAAAGATCTGGCTCTACCTTTCAAAAGAGCTCAACTGTTAGAAAATATTAAAACTTGATGCACCCTTATGCCCTCATACACAATGCAGTTAGACAGTCACACAAGTCTGAGGCAGGGACAAGACCGTGAAAAAGGCTGTGGTTGCTCAAGGAACGAGGTTAAACAGTGGTATTTTCCAGTATGTGAGCTATTGTATGCAGAAGCTCTTTGGGTGTCTTCTTTACTCTCCCCGAGGTAGGATGTAGGCTTAAGTTTGCTTTCATGATATCCAAATCAAGTCAAGCTGTCAACCCCTTTTGGCAGCTTTGCTGTATTTTTTTGTAAATTTTCCCGATAGCTGACTTCATTTGATCGATCGGGCCCAGATTCTCAACTATGTAGTCAGCATATGGCCGCTTTTCCTCCAGAGGCATCTGGATATCGAGCAAGGCTTGAGCTTCTTCCGAGGAACAGCCATTTCTCTCGACAAGCCGGCTCTTTTGTAAACCTGGTCTTGTATCAATGAGAACCACAACATCAAACTGGTCCTGCAGCCCGAGTTCTATCAGCAGTGGAACCTCCACCACCACGAATGCGTCGGGGAACCGGGCTTCTATAGCAGCCAGCTTTTTTTGAAAAAGTCTAAATATCTCTGGATGTATCAGGGTCTCAAGGTTTTTTCGCGCCTCGGCATCTCTCGTAATAATCCTTCTGAGCTTCCTTCTATCCAGGGTGCCATCGGACGCAACGATCCCCTCACCGGTAAAGTGCTCTATTACGGCTTTCAGAGTGGGTGATCCTGACCGCACCGCCTCCCGAGCCAGGGCATCGAGGTCTATCACATGAGCACCCAGCTGTCTGAAACACTCACACGCCGTGCTTTTGCCGCTGCCTGCACCTCCGGTTACCGCAATCTTTATCATTTTCCGTGTGCAACCGGGAGGCTGTTCCGAGAATGTGTCTCCATGTCGGTTCGACCGAAGGGAGAAATGACAATTTTGGTTAGTTCTCGGAAGAGGCCCCCAGGCAGGTCCGAGGTTTCCGATGGAATCCGGGCGAAATCTCGATTCACCTATAAGGGTGGTCCTTGTCCGTGTCCGTTGTTCCCCGATTGTAATCGCCGTGAATCGCCAACTTTGAAGCCCTGAACCTTGAACTACTGGTAAGACTT
>Ga0180301_10001524_pt1 | contig 18256 bp, 19 predicted proteins | sample GuaBasSediGuay16_FD_121797 | JGI IMG/M metagenome (GOLD analysis project Ga0180301, IMG submission 121797) | Subseafloor sediment microbial communities from Guaymas Basin, Gulf of California, Mexico - Guay16, Core 4569-2, 12-15 cm | ecosystem: Environmental > Aquatic > Marine > Hydrothermal... | reverse complement strand
ACTTTATAGTTTTAAAATTTTTAAAAGAAACTATGTCATTTTACCAACTTTGGATTTAAGATCTTATCTAAAGCCATGCCAATGAATGCAAATGAAAGACCTACTAGAGCTATCATAAATCCTGGAGGAATTATCCACCACCACATGCCCCTAACTGTAGCTAACCTAGCATTTGCATCATGAAGTATTTGACCCCATGTAGGAATTGTTGGATCCCCTAAACCAAGAAAACTTAGACCAGCTTCTGTCAGAATAGCCGTTGGAACACTTAAAGCTATTGTAGCAAATGCATATGGCAGAATTTGTGGCATTATATGCCTAAAGACTATTTTCGCATCGCTAGCTCCTACAGCTTTTGCAGCTTCAATGAATGGTTCTTCCTTTATTTGTAAAGCCATGCTCTTGACAACAACAGCTGTTCCCGGCCAGCCGAATAATGCTATAAGCAAAGCAATGTTCCATATACTAGGTTTCCATGCCGCAGCCATCGCTATTAGTATTGGTAAAACTGGCATGACATAGAATATATCATTGATTCTCTTTAGGATTTCGGATTTGATACCAGAGGCGTATGCAGAAATCACTCCATATAATACCCCAATCATCACGCTAACTGAGGATGCTATAAGACCAATAACCATAGCTACCCAAATTCCCCAAATAATACCACTAAATAGATCCCTACCAGTATCATCAGTTCCAAGTAAACCATAAACTCGACCTAAGAACCTAACTTCAAATGATTTTACTTTTTCTTCTGGTGCATTGAATATTATCATAAATTCGATGATGTATTCTCCTTTAAGTGGCTTAGCTTTGCCAGGATTGCTCATTCCAGTTCCTTTTTGCGAGAAAAGTATACTCATCACCATTGGAGCCGTTATTTCTGATAATGATTTTCCCTCGACCTCCACATCTCCGCACTTTCTAGCAAATGATAGTGCTGCTCTTTTTACGGATTCTTCAAGATGGAGATTAAGTGTAAGCGATTCAGATGTTACTTGTTTTCTTAATAGCTCCAGTTTTTCATTATCTGGTCTTATAAAATCTATAATAAGCAATGGTGGATTAGCCGGATTCTTTATAACCGTTGATAATTTAATTTGTATGCCAGAGGGTGGCACATCATATTGGTAATCATATTTAACTTCCCAATATTCAACTCGAGTTGTACTATAATTTTCCATCTTTACCAAATGCGGCTCCTTTATTTCTTGTTTTGCATAACTCTTGCCAGTAAATATTGATATCCACTCTGGTGGAACGCCTTGAGGATTGTCTTCCCAGTATTTAGGATTTCTCCATTCCTTCATAGTATTAGGATCCGCTATGAAAGGAGCAAGAGCTGCTAATATTACTAACAGTATTAGTATCCCTAGGCCAATTAAACCTAATTTTTCCCTTTTAAATGCTCTCCAAAATTCAAGAGATTTCATTTTAATTTCCTTCCATTCTACCATGATTATCACCTACCATTGAACTCTAACTCTTGGATCAAGGAGACCATACATAAGCTCAGCGAAGAACATTGCTATAACATAGAGGAATGCGAAGAAGTAACCCTCAGCTATAACAACTGGTAAATCATTTTGGGTAATAGCTTGCCAGTATAGGACTCCCATCCCAGGCCAATTGAAAACTGTTTCTGTTATAATAGCACCTCCGAGAGAGCCTAAAATACTAAGGATTACCATCGTTACTATAGGTGGAGCTGCAGCCCTAAGAACATGATACATCACTCTTGATTCTGGTAATCCCTTCGCTCTAGCTACCATTATATAATCTTGCGTAATTGTTTCAATTACAATGTTTCTTACAACGTAAGCCCATCCTCCAAAGGATACTAATACTACTGTAAACAATGGAAGCGCGAGGTGCCATAGCAAGTCTATAAATGATTCTAAGGGGTCTTTAGGTGGCGGTATTGAATGCATGCCTCCCAAGGGAAATAGTCCTAATTGGAATGAGAATATTAGGATAAAGATCATTCCGATCCACCATGTTGGTATACTGTATGAGAATAGAGAATAAACTGCCAGTGATTTATCGAAAAGCGATCCATGTTTTTTAGCTGCTTGTAGTCCAAGGAAAATTCCAAGGATTGCTGTTATAATAGTAGCTGTAGTGAATAGGATTATCGTAGGTGGGAACCTCGATAATAAGAGTTTATTTATATCCCGCGTACCATCCGGCGCTTGGAGCGAATACGATTTACCAAATTTGAATAGAAGAGCATCAAATGCCCTCTTAAATATCCTATAAATAAGCGGCTTATCTAGCTCATATTGCTTATAAAGTTGGGCTCTTCTTTGGTTTATATATTCCTGTATCGCTGTACTATTTCCACCAAAAGATCTCTGTAAATCAGGATTTTGAAGTTCTGCACGTATCTGCTCTTCTATGGTGGCTCTAGCATATTGATCCATAACTGGAGCGAATAATCCTGATATAATCACTGAAACTATTACCAATAATATCAAAGTATTAGCTAGTTTAATTGCTATGAACCTTGCTAAGCCCATCAATCTCACCTAGGAGGGGGACTCAATGACCTTAATCTAAGAAGGGTATGAAAACTTAAATTTTTCTCTAAAAGAACGCTCTTATTTTATTTTAATTTCGTCCGATTTTTAATTACTAGGTGATACTTAATATAGGTATTTAAAAACTATTAATATTGATAATCGTTTATTGCAAAAAATTATGGTGGCTCCATTTCCAATAAAAACGCTCCCAAAGATTAAGTATACCTTTACTATTTCTATGCTTTGATCTCGTTGGATTTACCTTCCTTTTCAAGCTCTTTTTCAATATAAGTTGCCATGGCATTTAAGCTTATATACATAAGAGATCCTACAAGCAGTAGCACTAAACTCACCATCAAAAAAAGCGCTCCTAGAAGATTTAATTCTACCGTTGGCGCATAAAAGTATAGACCCATACCAACTAAAAAAGTTATTATGGGTACAAGAAAACCGCGAAGATTAATCTTTTTTTCAACTCTTTTCCTGTTTCCTTCAACCATAAAATATAACCTTAAATCAACAATATATAAAATATTCTTGATTACCTTGTTAGCACGTAAAGTATTAAAATAATAGTTTTTAGCTCATTCGATTAATTTCTCCGCTAAGTGACATGCAACCCAATGACCTTTCTTAACCTCTACTAATTCTGGTTCTTTCTTCTTAGCTAAAGGACATTGGTCAGCAAATGGGCATCGTGTTCTAAATCTACAACCACTAGGTATGTTGAGAGCGGAAGGTATCTCGCCAAGCAAGGGTGGTCTTTCTTTCTTTATATCGGGATCGGGCTCTGGAACAGCTGCTATTAGCGCTCTAGTATAGGGGTGAATTGGATTCAATAATACTTCTTCTGTAGGTCCAAGTTCTAATATTTTTCCAAGGTACATTACAGCTATCCTGTCTGTAATATAACCAGCTGTAGCTAAATCATGAGTTATATAAAGAAATGCTATTCCCCTTTTCTCCCTTAGATCTAGCAATAAGTTTAATATACCAGCTCTTACAGAAACGTCGAGCATTGAAACTGGTTCATCAGCAACGATGAACTGAGGATTAACTATTAGTGCTCTCGCTATCGCAACTCTTTGCCTTTGTCCACCACTAAGTTGGTGCGGATATTTCTCTATGAACATGTCTACGGGAGTTAGCTTAACATCTTCTAAAGCGCGTACCACTCTTTCCAATCTCTCATCTGAAGAAAGCTCTGGTTCAAGATATTCAAGAGGCTCAGCTATTATGTCCCTGACCTTCATTCTTGGATTAAGAGAACCATAAGGGTCTTGATGTATAATTTGCATTTTCTTTCTGAATGGCTTAAATTTGCTCTCAGGAATGCTTAAAATATCTATTCCATCGAAGAATATTTGGCTTCCGGGATCTGGCTCAATAAGTCTTAGAAGCAATCTTCCAGTTGTCGTTTTTCCGCTTCCGCTTTCACCAACCAAACCAAATATTTCCTTCTTCTTTATCTCAAAGGATATTCCATCCACTGCTCTTACATATTTGGGGGGCTTTCTCATGATTATCTCAGTCAGACTCCTCCTTTGCGGAAACCATTTCTTAAGATTTACAGCTCGGATCAATACATCATTACCCGCCATTTAAATCATCCTCCTTATCATATTTCACTAGAATACAACTCTTCAGCTGGGACATCTATTAACTCTTCTGCAAAGTGACATCTAACAAGCCTTCCATCAACTTCCCGGAGAGGAGGAAGCTCTTTCTTGCATATTTCCTTAGCATAAGGACATCTATCAGCAAAAGGACATCCTTTAGGAGGCTCTAAGAGTGTTGGTGGGGCTCCTGGAATTGAGAATAATCTTTTCTTCTTCTCTTTCATTTCTTTTACTTTCATAACAGAGGGGACGGATCCAATAAGTCCTTTTGTATACGGATGAATTGGTCTCTTGAATACGGGTCTCACATCACCTTGCTCGACGACGTAGCCCGCGTACATTATCATCATCCTATCAGCTATCTGTGCGTGTATAGCGAGATCATGTGTAATCATTATGAATGACATGTTCATTTCTCTTTGGAGGTTCTTCAGCAAATCTAGGATTTGTGCTTGTATTGTGACATCTAATGCTGTTGTTGGCTCATCAGCAATTACTATTGGAGGATTTAAAGCTAGGGCCATGGCTATTACTACACGTTGTTTCATGCCTCCTGAGAATTGATGTGGGTAATCATTTACTCTTTCAGGGTCTAATCCAACTTTTTCGAAAAGTTCCTTCACAACATCTATGGCTTGCTCTTTTGTTAAGCCTTGATGATACATCAGAACTTCAGCTATTTGATCTCCAACCTTCAATACTGGATTAAGAGCGTTCATTGCTCCCTGGAAAATCATAGATATCTTCTTCCATCGGATGTCTTTCATTTTTCTCTCACTTAGGGATGTTATGTCAATCCCATCAAGAACTATTTTTCCTTTCTCAATGTAACCGTTAGGTGGTAGAATCTTCATCAAAGCGTATCCTAAAGTTGTCTTTCCGCATCCACTCTCTCCAGCTATTCCTAGAACTTCTCCTTTCCTAAGCTCAAAGCTTACGTCGCTGACAGCATGTACTATTCCTGCTATTGAACGGTATTTAACATACAAATTTTCTACTCTAAGGATTTCTTCATTAGTGCTCATTGAACCCCCTCTTAATTTCACTCATTCATCAACCAAAGGTTTGAAGAGAAATAAAAATCTTACTAACCTTCTTAAAGGCTATCTTAAAAAGTTAAAGAAATCATGACAATTAGCTAATGTGAATAATGATTAGAACAAAGTAGTTAAAAATGCTTTAAAAAGACAGTATTTCATGTATCCTCCTTTCTAATTCTTCTCTCCCAAAAAGTTCAAGAGTTTCTTCAGATGCTTCCTCTTCAATCCTTTTTAGCTTGGTTTTAAGCATCTTGATGAATTTAGGATAAGCTTTTCTTGCTAACGTCCATAAAAATGTTCTTTCACCTTTTAGTATTATTATCGCTGGGCTTCTCCCTAATACTAATAGCTCTTTTTCACCAGAGACTTCCTGGATAAGGAAAAAGATTCCAACAAGTGCTAGTGAAATTAAGTTGGGGTCCTTTAGATCAATCTCTTCTCCCAAAGATGAATGTATTGGAGTTCCTCCTAGATCGGCAACGCCAAAGGCTAGTATGTCTCTTTTCACGCTTCTAAAAATCCCATAAAAGTACATTCCTAAGATTCCTAAAATAAACACAGTTGGACCAATTATTAGGATGTCATTCGTATGTGGAATGGGATCTAGTGAATCAGCTAGAAAATCACCATCCGTATCACTTCTCGTGACGTTAAGGCCAAGTCTGACTCATCGCCATCGACTAGCCCATCGCCATCAGAGTCAGGATTGAGAGGATCTGTTTTTAATTTAAATAGCTCGATGTAATCAGAAAGGCCATCAGAGTCCGAATCATTCTTCCTTGGATTTGTAAAATGAGCATTGATTTCTGCATAATCAGATAAACCATCACCATCAGTGTCCGGGCTTGTTGGATTGGTCCTAGATGACTTCTCAAATTTATCGCTTAAACCGTCGCCATCACTATCGGGAAGCAATGGATTGGGATATGCTTTTCTATATTCCACACCGACGTAATATACTACCCCTTCAACGATTTCTTCGTAGTCTGTTAAGCCACCACCGTCAGTATCCTCAGAAAGCGGATTTGTAGCGTATCTCGCAAGCTCCTCAAAATCACTGAGTTTGTCATCATCGCTATCAGCCTTCAGAGGAGAAGTATCATAGTAAAAGACCTCCGAACCATCAGGTATTCCATCATCGTCAGAATCACGATTTGTCGGAGATGTATCTAATTTTATTTCTAATTTATCTTTTAATCCATTAAAATCGCTATCTAATTGTCCAGGATAAATCCTAATATAACCATCGCCATAAACTAAACCAGCGAAATATCCTTCCGTTAAAAAACGTAGCATCAAGAAGATTGTTCGTCACTGCTTTTATATAATTTGATTGGATTACAAAACTATAACTAGAGGGTTCTTTCTGGTACTTTATTACCTGAATCAAAAAGTTTTTCTCTTCAAGCAGGATGATATAAACCCTAAGACTTTTATCATTTGCATCAATGATTCTGAAGTATATCTCATTTCTTGTTGCTATATCATAAGCATACTCGAAATTAAACGAAGAGTTTAATTTTAATAGCTTAAATTGAGAAATTTTCTCTTTTAATCCTGATATCATTATATAGTATCCATTATCTCCCTTATACGCATCAATATGTAAGCTTTCAAGCGATAGTAATTCTTTAACTTCATCAGCTAATTGTATTTTATTTACTGTTATCCCACCGTCGTTAATTGACACATCTAATAGTGATATATTATTTAGCTCTTTTAAAACTAGAAAGTACTCTTTACTATCCATTAGTTTAGTAATTTTAAGAGAATTAACAACGGTTGTTGTATAATTCATCTGTTGAATCCTTTCTCCAGTAGTAGCATTAAAAGCATAAATATTAACTCCAGAAAATAAATAACCGGTTTCATTGATAATAATTATAATATGCAGCAAACGAGATAAAATCAAGACCTGCTACCATAATTGTTGGTTTTCCTTTGTCTAATAAAATCTGACTAACGGATCTATCAGTAATATTCACTCTTAGTAATTCGAAATTTGTATCGTTTGATATGAGGATAAATGGCGCTTCTGGTTCATTTTTAGCTACTATTAGATCTACAATTTGTTGGTTTTTAAGAGTAGTAGTGAGGGGAATATTATCGCTTGTATAAACCGTAGAACCTTGTTTAAGATTTTTTGTTTTTCCATAGGTTAAATAGAAATTTGTACCATCAACTTTTATTACATACGTGTAAAGGGTCTCATTTGAATAAGAAATCTCTATTTTTAATAGGGGATAAAATCTCCATATACCACAGGAATAAAATAGTCAAAAATCAACCCTGGTGATGTTAGATTAAGTATAGTTTTACTAGCTTTAGCTAATTCTTCATTATTAATGCTACTTATTATAAGATTGGTAGACTGATAAAATACTTTAGTAGTGTCGTCTCTTTCAGCCTTCTGAGCTCCAAAGGTACTCGATTTTCCATTCGAAGAAGTTGAAAGAAATGAAACTAAGATTAAACCAATGAAAATTAGTAAGGAATTTTTTGATGCTTCCTCAATTTCACTATTTTACACTAGATTAATTTATGTTAAAAATTTTAGAAAAAATCCTCCTAATTTTTAGTATATTTAAAACTAATTATGCTCAGAATTGGAATAAAAAAGAGGGTATTAGAGAACGATGGTATTTTTGGGATTTGTAATTAATTGCTATCGAGTCGATCCTAAAGTACCAAGCTTTCTTAAAATCTCATCTTTCTTCTTAATTTTTGCCTTGTTAATCGCATCCAAGAAGAGTTTAATAATCTCCGGATTTCCCTTCATTTTTATGATTTCGGCTATTTCTAATAACTCCTTAATAGAAAGTTTAAGAATTCCTTCCTTAATTAGCTCAATAATCGTTAAAAGACCTTCTTCCTCTTCTAAAGCAGCTCTTTTTAATGCTTCGTATGTTGTTTTTTTATCAAGAATATCCTTCATCGTCAAAATTATTATGGGAATATCTTTCCTAACCGCTTTAGAATCACTAGAGAATACTTCGGCTAGAATATCTATAACCGAATCTTTACCTAAATATTTATATTGAGTTCTAATGGCGTTTAGTCCAGCTAATCTTGTCTCTGAATCCTCTGAGAGAATAAGCCTCCTTGTTATTTCGAATACTAAATCTTTATCGAACTTTTTATTGGTATAACCTAAAATTAAGCCAATTAGCTTGCCACCATAATCTTTACTCAAAAGTTTTTCTAGAAACTCATTAGCTTTATTATCATCCATTTTTTCCAATAAAAGCGCTAAGGAAATGCCAAGTTCGCTAAATTCTACACTGTCAGTATCTTCTGCAATTATATCAACTAGCTTTAGGAGATCATCTAAACTAACATTTGGATTAAGATTTCTGATTTCTTTCGCGACTTTGTATCTTTTAGGCTTATTAAGAAGCGCAACTGTAATTAATTCATTAATATCTGGATAGGCTTCAAACATTTCAAAGAGCCTCCTTAAGATTATTTAATATAGTATCTTATGCTTAACATTGATGCATAATTAGAAGATTTGTGTTTAATAAAAAGGTAATAAAAAATGGTTCAGCTGGATTTGTTTGGAAGAGCGCCAGAGGTAATAATAGACGTACATGAAGTGAGCGGAGAAAAGGAAAATGCTGTGAAAATATTCATAAGGATGCTTAGTGAGCGCAATATTTATTTCAAAATAGAGAAACTTCCCGTAGGAGATATAATTTTTCCTGCTGGATACGCTATAGAAAGGAAAACTGTGAGAGATTTAGTAAATAGTCTTAGTGGCTCTAAAAATGGTAGACTGAGATTATTTGAACAAATTAGGGCCTTAGCTGATACTTATGAGCACCCTATTCTTTTATTAGAAGGAGGACTTGCTGTGACATTGGATCCAATAAATAAATGCATTCATGTCCCCATCCATAGAAAGAAAATCGGAGAGCGTCTTTGGATTTGGACAACGGAGCAGATAAACATTCATCCTAATAGTTATGAGAGCTTATTGAGAGAGATAGAGAATCTTGGTGTGAAAATTATAAAGAGCTTCGATTCTCAGCATGCAGCATTTCTTCTTATAGGATTGCTAGAGAGCATTAGGAAAAATGTTGCGAAATACTCTCCAAGAGAAAAGTATGCTCTTGTAAGGGCTAAACCCAAGATGAAGAGTTTACTAGATCAACAACTATTTTTCTTGAGCGGACTTCCTGGAATTAATGCTTCTAGGGCAAGAAAAATACTTGAGATATATCACACGCCATATAATGCGATAATGAAAATTAACAGATGGGATATTGATGTAGAAGGAATTGGAGAAAAAATTCTTGAAAGGGTTAAAAAACTTTTAAATACGCATTACAAAATAGCTGAAAAAGCAAATCCAGTTTAATTTTTAGCAACTACTTCGGCCTCTATAACTTCTTTCTCTACCGGAACAATCTCCCTCTCGATTATGTATATTGGCACAACTCTGCTAAGAGCATCTAAGGCATGTTTAACGAACAGATAGAAACCGAGTATTATAAGAGCAAATATCGCTCTTTCTATTGGAACATAAGGAATCGCCATATTCCAGTAAACCGCTGGTATGTTGAAAGCATATAGGAAAATAATTGAACCTATAGCGTGATCAATGTAAGTTGCACTTAGGGAATAAAGATATTTCGTGGGGATATCCCATCTCTTCGAGAGCTTTCTTAATTTTGGTTGCGACAGCGTTATGATAATAGGTATGAGCCAAAATAATGAATAATACCAGACCATCCTACCTATAGGATGAAGAATGAAGAGAAGGATTGCAATTAAGGGTATTATTATCACTCTTCTATCTCCCTTGAAGATTTTCTTGAACTGTATGCCAGCAAAATATGCAGGAAGAAAAGCGAGATATGAAATTACATTCTTTGCATGAGATATTCCTATTATGAACTGAATTATTCTAGCAGAAAAAATTACAATTCCTCCTATAGTTATTCCTAAGAAATAAGGGATAATCGCAATAAACGGACCTACAAGAGAGAATTTTCCGCTAGTACCAAATATTGGATGAAGCTTAATTTTTGATAAAACAATTATTGCTGTTAGGAAGAAGAAGCTAAGAAAAGCTCTAGAAATCACTTCCTTTTTCATTTTTTCCTCACCCATACCAAAACTTCAAAATCTAAATTCACGTCAAAGCCTAATTTATCACTTACCTCTCTAACAACATCTCTAGGGGCTCTATAGCCAAGGATATCAGTTAAATCAACTTTTAGAAATTCCCCTTGTTCAAGTTTCTCAAACTCATCTTTAACAGCATCTCTTCTTCTGATTAATTGAGTAATTATTCTTCTAGCATCAGGCTCACAAACCCCTTTCTTTGGACTTCTACATACTCCTTCATAAATACAAGGAGGCCCAACTCCATCGAATATTATAGGATGAACAAGCAATCCAGCGAATAAAATAGCATAGGCTACTGTTCTAATTTCCCATTGAGCTTCAAAACATGTCCTTTGATAGATTATGTGAATCATCTCCTCAGCATCAAATGCTGTAGATATATGTGTCTTCACACTATTAGGCAAGAGAAATCTAGCATCTTCTGGCATTATTCCTCTTTCCAGCAATTCCTTATATTTCCTTCCTATTTCTAAATGAGCTCTTATGTAATCTACCACAACATCCACTCCTTTCTGCACTATAGATGGTGGGATAACAAACCAATCAGCACTATCAACTTTTACCTTGACATATCGTTGGCTCTGTTGCATATGTGCAGCGTGCCTATATCTGACCCATTGATGCGTGAAAACTCTTGATACGCCTTCAATTGTAAAGATGTAATAAGGAAAATCAAGAACCGAGGATAATCTATATTTCTTTGTCCATTTTATCATGTCCTTAATCATTTTAGTTGTTGGGTTTATATCAACAGCAGATTTTGGTGATCTTGTTGCATAAGCAGCTGCAACCATTATTTTTTCAGCATCTTCCATGTAATCAAGCAAGGTAACTTTCATATTCATCAGCCTCAAAGCAGTAATGAACCTTTTGGAATTGCATTCTAAACTCAATCACTTCCTCCTTTACATTTTTCTTCTCGATAAGTATCTCATAGAAAAACTCTGCAATCCTCTTCATTTCCTTTTCCTTCATTCCGAATCTAGTCATCTCTTGAACTCCTATTCTTATCCCACTTGGGTTTCCGGTAGCGTCTTTTGGAGAGTCCCATGGTAAGGCTATCTTAGTAATGATGATATTATTCTCCTCAAGCAAATCTCCTACAACTTTGCCACCGCCAAACTCTCTAACATCAACTAGTACCTGATGCGATTCCGTAAATCCTTTGGACTTACCCAATACTTTAAATCCTAAATTATAAAGTGCCCTAGCCAATGTTTTAGCATTCTTAATAATTTGTTCTGCATACTCGTTTCCAAATTCATTCATTTCAAGCGCTGTAATTCCTAGGGATGGAAATCTATGTATATGATGGTTATAGATTAGCCCTGGAAATGTCACTGTTTCTATTCTTGACCATAATTTCTCATCTAGATCATCTCTAGCTACTATCACACCTCCTTGAGGACCAGGAAAAGTTTTGTGTGTTGATGCTGTCATTATATCAGCTCCTTCATTTAGGGGTTCCTGAAATTTCCCACCCCATATTAAGCCCAGGACATGGGCTGCATCGTACATTATAGGAGTATCTCCAACATTTTCTCGAAGCTCTTTAACAAGCTCTGGAAAGAGAATTACTGATCTTCCCAATATTATTAGCTTTGGTTTAACTCTATCAAAGAGCTCTACCGTTTTATCAACATCTAAAGTTAATGTTTCCTCCTCATAATACATAGGAACATCTTTTAGCCCTAATATTCCAGCAGCACCGTACCTCGTGGAGGAAACATGAGCGCCATTTGGTAATCCCGGAGAGAAAATCACATCACCATACTTTGTTAAGGCTTTCATGACGATTAAATTAGCCATCCCTCCACTTAATGGTCTTAACTCAACTTTTGATGTCTTAAATCGTTTTGAGAATATCTCTTTAACTTCTTCCTCTATTTCCATAGCATATTTTGTTCCATGATAGTGTGGAACCCCATTATGCTCATTATATCTTCCTTCAAAATCTGAAATATAGACTTTTTCAGCTAAAGGTGACATGACATTCTCTGATGCAACTAAATTAATACAACTTTTTCTTCGCCATTCATTTTGTTTCTTAACAATATTTAAGATTCGCTTAAGCTTTTCCATGCTAAAACCTATTTCAAGTTCTCTAGTTATGTCTTAATTTAATCGGTTAAAAATTCAAAATTATTTACGTAATACTCCTTGAAGATAACATAATACTATCAAAATTGCTATCTAATTTCTTCTTGTTTAATCCCTCTAATATCTCCTCAACTGTAGCCCTACTTATAATAGCGCGATCTCTAGAAGAGACTTCAAAAATTAATGGTCCTTTAAATCCGATTCTGATGAATTCTTCTATTATGCTACTGAAATCTATTTCTCCTTCTCCAACCGCAAGAAGACCTTCTTTCCCTCTAGGAGCGTCCCTTATATGCGTGTTAATTAAGTATTTTTCAACAACTTTAAGCTGTTCTAGAGGATCCCCAAGCACATTCGCTTGGACAACATCAAATGTAATCCCTAAGTTATCAGAGTTAACCATCTCTATTAATTTTACTAGCTCATCAACTTTTCCTAAATCGAGTTTTCCTCCCCTATTTTCCACAGCTAATTTTATGCCACAGTCAGAAGCCTCGTTTAGGAGAATCTTCATGGACTCGGCTGCTATTTCCATAGCCTTTTCTTTAAAAAATTGGCACGGAAGAAAACATAGACCTATGTGCAATGTTATTTTGTCGGCTTCTAGCTTGTACCCTAATTCAATTGTTTTCAGTATCTCTTTTCTAGAGAAATTAAGGAATTCATCATCAAAGCTAGCCAAGTTAATAGAATAAAATGGTGCGTGTAATTGAATTTTTAGTCTTCCCGATTCTGCTAAATCCTTGACTCTTTTTATAAACTCGGGATTTGTATATCCAGGAAGTATTTCTGGTGTTTCGCAAACTATTTCTATCACATCAAATTTATGTTTTACAGCAAATTTGATAGCATCAAATACTGTATCTTTCTTTCTATCGAGTATTGATGTAGATACGCCATAGATGAACATTATGAAACCTCAGATAACCTCTCTTAGCATCCTTATTAGTATATCCTCTCTCACAGTCGCTAAAATGGTTATTCTCGGAATTACATAACGCGTTATGAATCTAAATCTATCTATAACTTCATCAATTGATGAGTAATCTACTTTCAATTCCCATGGAGATGGTCTTGGCCCGACATAGATTGCTTCAATTCTTCTTATCACATCCTTCATTTTTACAAGTTTTTCTATATCAGCTTTAGCCTCTAGAAGGTGAGGTATATTTAATGCAAATCCATAATTTTGATTATCACCAGCAAACTTTACGATTTTTTGAAAATGTTTTGGAAATCTTAAAGCTTCTATTGGGTAATAATAGTTCTCAAAAAGAATCATGACATTTTGCTCTTCAGCATAACTTAGGACTCTTTTTATTCCTTCTTCGAGAAGGTCATAAGCCTCTCTCTTTCTCATCTTTTCTGGAAAAAAGAACATACCAGGCTTTATTGTTACATGAGTCGCATTAATTCTCTTAGCCAGATCTATTAATTTCTTAAAGAATTTGAATGTTATCTTTCTCACGTCGGGATTTATACTAGCTAAGTTCTCTACAAAGCCTGGAGATTTTAAGGATGCTCTCATTCCCATATAATCTAAAAACTTTCTTAGGTGCTCTATTTCTTCATCTGTCATTAAATAATTAAAATGAGGATTCGCCACAAAAATGTCAATATGCATTAATCCGAGTCTAGCTGCGTATTTTATTGCTTCTATAATTCCCTCCTTAAAGCGAATTATAGATGATACTGATATAAGCATTCTTTGTTCCCTGTTAGCAAGTTAGGTGCAGTGCTGCAGCAACTTTTTTTCCAGATTCTACAAGATTATTATATTCTCTCACAGCCTCTTTAGTCCTGTATACAAATACCTTTTTACCTCTTTTTTCGAACTCTTTAATGACCTCATCCTCCACGCTCATTCTTCCATAATATCCAGTTCCGATGATTAGATACTCAAAATCTTCATCGAGAATATCAAAGATATCTACCAGTTTTAAATTGTGACCCTCCTCTCTCCACCAATCAGATATTACTCTATCAGGAAGAATTATAACATCATTTGTATACCTCTTGCCATTTATTACAATTTCACCAAAATCATAGTGGTCTATTTTAAACATAGCAATCACCACATAAGCACTAGTAAAATGACATTATTAATGCTAAAAATAACTAAAAATTTTTGAATTAAAGAAAAATTTCTTCTTCAAGGACGCCTTCTCTTCTCAAGATTGCTCTAGCAGCTAATACACCAGTTGCCGACGATTGGACAAGACCTCTACTAATACCAGCGCCATCCCCTATCGTAAATAAATTCTTAATCTTTTTTGTTTCCATTTCTGGCGTTACATCAACCCTAGAAGAATAAAACTTTACTTCTGTGACATACAAAAGAGTGTGATCGCTTGCAACTCCTGGAGCTAATTTATTTATTGCATTTAAAGCTTCAAGTATCCCAACGAGGTGTCTATGAGGAAGAACGAAGCTTATATCCCCAGGGATGGCGTCTTTCAATGTCGGCTCAACCAAGGATTTTCTTATTCGCTCTAAGGTGCTTCTCCTCCCTCTCTTTAAATCCCCAAGTCTCTGAACAAGAACGGATCCTCCACTTAGTAGGTTTGCTAATTTAGCTATATGTTTTCCGTAAGCTATTGGATCTTTGAATGGGTCTGTAAATTTCGAGCTTATAAGAAGAGCAAAATTCGTATTTTCGCTCTTCTTCGTCTCATAAGCGTGACCATTCGTTGTAATTACATCCTCATATCTTTCCTTTATCACAAAGCCTCGAGGATTAACACAGAATGTTCTAATCACATCATCATATGTTGGTGAGTAATAGAGCAGCTTTGGCTCGTACAAAACCTCTGTTAGTTCCTCCATAACTTCGTAATTTATCTCTACTCTCACACCCACATCTACTGGATTCGTTTTTAAAGGAACGCTTAGTCTTCTCATCTCGGATACTAACCATGATGCACCATATCTCCCAGGAGCTACTATTACATACTTTGCTTCTATAAATCTACCATCATCTAAGATAATTCCCTTAACCTTATTGTTCTCTACAACTATTTCTTTAGCTCCAGTATTTAGCATAATCTCGGCGTGTCTCTCTATTATGTTTTTAGCTCTCTTCAGTGCTTTTGGAGTATTATCGGTTCCTATGTGCCTAACCCTATAGGGAATCAACTTTAAATGGGCTTTTCTTGCTCTTAATCTAAGCTCTTCTACTGCGAGTTCATCATATTGATAATACCCAGCTTCTGGAGATAATTCTGCCCAGATAGAATCAACATAGTTGATTAACTTCTCAACTTCTTGATATGATAGAAGATCTGTTAACCATCCTCCTACATCTGGACTTAACGTTAGTGTTCCACTACTTAAGGCTCCAGCACCACCCCATCCAGAGAGGAATATTCTCTTTCTTATTCTTTCATCCACATCCGGACCTTTATCTATAATCAAAATTCTAAGCTTTCCATTAGCTCTTCTCACAAGTTCTAATGCAGCAAATATTCCTGCAGGTCCTGCTCCTACTATTATTACGTCGTATCTCTCTGGCATTTTAATCCCTATGTCATCATATACTAAAAAGTAGTTGAAAAAATTGATTTATCTTTTAATTGTATATTTGGTGATTTCCATGAGCAATCTTAAAGGCAGAAGAAGAAAGGGCTTCAATACTGAGAGGGAGCTAGTTAATATTTTCCTATCTAAAGGGGTCTGGGCAACAAGAATTCCAGTAAGTGGTATATCGCAGCCTCTCCCAGATGTACTTGCAGTAAAATCAGGAAAGTTATATGGTTTTGAGGTTAAGAGGACGGATAAACCTACTATTTATTATCTTAAGGATTTCGATAATACTATTAAATGGTTCCAAGCTATGAGTAAGGAAAATGTAAGTGCTGAGGCATGGTTAGCTGTTAGATTTAGGGGAAAAAAATGGCGTTTTTATCCTCTTAACGAAAACACTACTTCTGTTAAGGTAAACATAAATGTTGGCTTATCCTTATCGCAATTTTTATTAAGAATCCTTAAAGATAATAGCAGTGGATGACTTTTCACATCCTGGTGCCTAAAGTGAAGCTTCCAAGAACCCTTTCTAGGAGAACGAAAATTATCGTTTCGCTCGGCCCTGCTTCTGAGAATTTGAGTATTATAACAAGCATGATTAAAGCTGGAGCGGACGTCTTTAGATTGAATTTCTCTCACGGTAATTTGCAGGAGAAAGAAGAAGCAATTAAAATGATTAGGAAGGCTGAGGAAATAACTGGTAAGCATGTTGGAATAATAGCTGATTTGCAAGGTCCTACAATTAGACTTGGTGATGTGGAGAAATTCTATGTTCATAAGGGAGAAATAGTATATCTAATCAATAAAGAAAAGGGAGATGCTAAGAAGAAGGAAATTCCTCTGCCTAAAAAAGAAGTTTTCGAAGTCATTGATGAGGGAGATACCTTACTTATTAATGATGGAAAAGTAATGCTCAAAGCGAGAAAAGTTCTTGATGACAAAATTGTCAGTGAAGTTTTAATTGATGGAGAAATTCGTAGCAGAGTCACCTTTGTTGTAAGGGAAAAGAATCCAAAAATTAACCCATTGAGCGAAAAAGATATTCAGGATATAGAATTCTCTGTTAAGAAAGGTGTCGATTTCTTTGCATTATCCTTCGTTAGAACAGCGGAGGATATGATCAAGCTTCGGAGGGTAGTCAATGAATTCGGAGGGGAAGACATAAAGCTGATAGCTAAAATTGAAACCCTTCTTGGAGTCAAAAATATAGACTCGATTTTAGATGCATCTGACGCTATAATGATTGCTCGTGGAGATTTAGGCATGTACTTTCCTCTTGAAGATATTCCACGTGTTCAAGCATTTTTGGCAAAAAAATGCCTAGAAAGCGGAAAGCCGTCTATATTAGCAACTCAGATATTAGAATCAATGATTAGAAATCCCGAGCCAACAAGAGCAGAAGCTGCTGATGTTTATACAGCAGTACGAGAAGGAATAAGTGCACTCATGCTATCAACTGAAACGGCGATCGGTAACTATCCGCTAGAAGCTGTCATATGGCTTGATAGAATAATTAGAGCTGCAGAGAGGCATATAAAAGCTCCAAAACCAGAGGCTAAAAAACAAGAGTCAATTCATGATGAGTTCGCGAGAGGTATTACTGCGCTTGCTGAATCTATAAAAGGAGCTATTATAATGTATACAAAGCGAGGTTTTACTGCGTCAAAAATATCTAAATACAGACCTAGAGTACCAGTTTTTGCTGCTACTGACTCTATAAAGACAGCACGACAGATTAATCTATTGTGGGGAATAACTCCCATTCTAGTTGATACAGAAGACATAAACGAGGCTCTTTCCATAGTAGTAGAAACTCTTAAAAGACTTCAAATAGTTGAAAAGGGGGATGTTTTAATATTAACATCTGGCGTAAGAGCCGGTATTACCGATTTAGGAAAAATAGAAATAATAGAATAGTCATCGTAATAGTCATAAAACCGTTTTTCACTATCATTTCTCTAATGATAGTATTCTTCTCTCCTCTTCTTCAATTTCTATTTCCCCCTTTAAAAATGCCTTAAGAAGCTCTCTAGCTTCGATTAAAATTCTCTTTTTCAAAGTCAGCCGTTGATATACTGAGTAAGTTATTAATGTTATTATTAGCACTATTATCACGAAAATATATGGTAATAAATTGATTTGTTCTGTTTTCGTTTCCAGAATCATGGTTATAATAGGCTCCTGTCCATTTTCACCTCTGATTGTAATTATCTTACTAAGATATATCGAACCATTTGCAAAAAAGATTGAAACGTTATAGCTTTCTTCTCCTGGAGCAAATACTTCTATATTAGAAATGGCTGGCAAGTCAAGTTTT
>Ga0180301_10001521_pt1 | contig 18305 bp, 24 predicted proteins | sample GuaBasSediGuay16_FD_121797 | JGI IMG/M metagenome (GOLD analysis project Ga0180301, IMG submission 121797) | Subseafloor sediment microbial communities from Guaymas Basin, Gulf of California, Mexico - Guay16, Core 4569-2, 12-15 cm | ecosystem: Environmental > Aquatic > Marine > Hydrothermal... | reverse complement strand
TGATGTTGACTAAAGTCTCCGGTAAGGTCAAATAGTGTAACCTCAAATACCCTACCAAGTAGTTTCCACTCCTTATCGGCAGGTGTTGTACCTATAGGTACACTCCCAAACATAGGAGGTGCAAGTACTGTGAACCACTTCTTTAACTTCCATTTATCCTTAACGGTTACTCTTGACATACTCAGAGCCTAAACGTTATAGGTGTAGGGGCTTATAAGAGTTAATAACTATGTCTTCAAATACCTTGCAGCTTTTTCAATCATTTCACATAATCTACTAACTTCATCGATTATCGAGCTTAACGTTAGTAATTGCAGGCTACTTGATGAGATCTCATATACGAGCGTATTCTCCTTACAGTAACTATTTATTGTAAACCCTCTCGGGGGGGTCTTATCATCAGGTATTAATGCCTTCAATATTGCTCCACATAGATCCTTAAATTCTTCATCAAGAACTATCTTTAATGATGCCTTAATCAATACCCTAACACCTATACTGTATTTTATTTAAGGTAAGTCTTTGATGTTTTTAATTACTGCATAACCGTGCTTTATTTCTACTGCTTTATTGATTATTTTACCACCAACAAGCTGTAGAGGTATAAATAAGTTATCATCCAATTTAATTATAACTGCCTCTTCATTACTTATCAGTTTCATACCCTTCAAGACTTTATTTAATATCGTTATTGAGGTTTTTTCTATATTGACACCATGCTCTATAACGTAATATCTTCCATATTTAGTTAATTTACCGCTAAGTACTAGGTTAAGTAATTCCTTAATGTTGACGAGTGATTCCATAAACTCCCTAACAAGCCATGTTACTTTGTTAGTGTTCATAACTAATGTAGATAGATCAATACCCATTACATCTAAACCATAAATTAATGAGTAAGTTAATTGATAAAGATCCTTAACTACCCAGTTATCCTTAATTATGTAGTTATTACTTAATAATTCATCACTACTCTTTAACTCTAATAACGACGCAATGTCGTTAGGACTTAACTTTATCTCACGTTCCCTCTCTATTTCATCACTCATAAAGAACTTAGCAACTAAGACATCAATACTGTACTTTAGTATATTAGTTATTGGTGCTATACCCCAACCCATGAGTTTAAGTCCAGGGACTGATTCTATTATTCCATCCTTTAGTGCTTCATCAAATACTTTTAAGTCAATATCGTCTAACCCCTTAAACATGAGTCTAGGCGTATACTTACTTAGTATCGATGCAAGTACTAAGTATCTAACTTCCTTAGGTATGATAACGTATTCAGCTAAAATCCTCCTAAATGACTCAGGTATTGATATTAACTTCAAGATATACGTCGAACCCCTCTTTGATACGTATTCACTTTTTGATTCAAATACCATGATACAGTTATTACAACTACTAACTTGGCAATTTATTAATATAGCATTATTCTCAATAGTCTCTTTTGATTCCTCACCAAGAATTTCAAACTCTATATCAAGAGCTCTAAGAGCTCTACCAAGAATTCCTGCAGTAATTACTGACTTAACGTCATAACTACTAACCACAGTTACCTTAACACCCTTACTTGCATTCTCAAGAAACTTTCTGATAATGTCCTCAGGTCTCTCATTACTAACATTTAGTACCACAAATCACCCCATATAAATTATGAACTTTAAGTTAAGAAATACTTAACTAACCAATGCCTTATTCAATACAATAAATGTGTCTAATGAAGAATCGCTTATAAGCTCCGTAAGTAGTAACATTATCCGGAACCTCATTATAGTCCTAAATCTGAACTATAGCTTCATTCCTACCAAGTTATACACTGATAGTATAGCCTGTACTCTCATTAAAATCTGAGGTGATGAAAAATGAGAAAGATAGCTGTTAGGAAAATAGTGAAAATACGTAGGACGCTAATCTTACTTAAGAGAATAGTCATTGCTAACTTTCTATTCTCAATACTAGGTGTAGTCCTATTCTTGACTGTAATGCCTTACGATGTTATTCTGATTGACTCGTTTCTATGGACTCTTGAGGCTTTACTATTCGTTGGCGTGTTAATGACATTATATGTAATAACTTCCAAGACCCTATATGGTGCTAGGTATGAATTACTACGTGGAGAGTCATTAGCATCACTTTTTATAGCACTATTCGCTAGCATACTAACCTTATACTTAATTACTAATAAATTAAGCACATTATACCAGCAAGGAGTGATTCACTCATCAAGTATGCTTAGTACAGTATATATGTTTAGTGGCGCAGTAGTTTCCTTAATCATCTGGAGATACTGTATTAAGTTCATGAATATGCCAGGAATTAGCCTAGTCATAACGAATACCTTAGCTAAGAAGCAATTACTAGACTCTCTTGTAGACGCAATGTTAGGTATTTCAGTAGTTATAGCTAACGTATTGAATAAACCAATTATAGAAGTACTCGGAATAGTACTAACATCTATTTATGTACTTAAGGGTTATATTGAACTCATTAAAGAGGATGTAATCAGATTACTAGGAACTCACGAACCTATAAAGCTTAAGAAAAAGATAATAAGGATAGTAAAGCTGAAGAGTGGACTTAATGTTAGGAAGGTCATGCTAACCTCATTAGGGAGCTTTTATGAGGCCGAAGTATGGGTTGAAGCACCCTCAACTATGACATTAATTGATGCATACAATCATGCTTTAAGATTAGCTAAAAATGTCTTACACGAGATACATGAAGTAATCAGAGCATTAGTTATACTTATACCGTCAGATAATAACAGAGCAGTCGATACAAACGCGTTAGGTAGTCGTAGTAGCTTAATACTTCATAAAGGTGGTATTGTTAATGAGCTAGTTAATAGTAATATTAAAATAAAGAAGGGCAGAGAGGTGATAAACTAATTGAGTCAATACTAAGATAGTAATGATTTCGGTATCTTAAGTAGTGGTTGTGAAACTAGTATCTTAGCTCTCTCAGGATCGTATTTCCAATCTGGTGGTAATTTACCGACTCTCTTGTAGTACTTAACAAGTCTATGTATCTTTGATTCAATTTCTATAAGGCCTCTCTTACTATGTGTGTCTTTAGGATGCTCCTCTAAGTGTCTCCTTAAGTTTACTGCTCTTTTAATTAAATTATATAGATCTTCAGGTATGACAGGTTCGATACCATACTTCTCTAGAACTTTATGTAGTTTGACACCTAGTACGGATTTAACTAATGGTATACCGTACTGATCCCTTAAGATTATACCTATCATTGATGGAGGATATCCTTTCTTAGCTAGCTCAACAATTAGCATTTCAATTTCCTCGGGAGTGTACTGTATCCATTTAGGCGCTACACTAACAGGGGGTCTCGTTGAGTGTGACTGACCTTTCTCTTTACCTCTATTCATACTCCCACTCCGTTGTAGGAATTTAGTGTTTAACTCTTAAAAACTTGTTTTAAACCACTCAACTAACTTCCTAAATGCTTTAGCCCTATGAGATACTTTATTCTTCTCTCTAATACTCATTTCAGCAAATGTCTTATCGTAACCCTTAGGAATAAATATAGGGTCGAAACCAAAGCCTGAGGTACCTCTGGGTTCGTAAGTTATATGACCTTCAGTTATACCTGTAAATACCTTAATTATACCCCTACCCATATCAGCAAATGCTATTACCGATTTAAAGTATGCTGACCTATCCTTGACATTCTCAAGTAGCTTAAGAATTCCTTTAATACCTATGGTTTTGAATACGTAACTACTATACACACCTGGAAATCCCCTTAATGAGTTAATGAATAACCCTGCATCCTCTACGATTACATGGTCCTTAAGCTGTATTGAAGCAAGTATAGCTGCAGTTAATGCTATATCCTCTAGTCTCTCGCTCTGTATTTCCATCTTATATTGATTAATTATGTTAACCTCAACATTAAGTTCCTTGCCTAATTCGATAAATTCCTTGGCTTTACCTTGGTTAGTTGTCAATATATTTAATTTAATCAAGCTCCCACCTAATTATGGTAGTTCCTCTCTTCTTAATCTTCGTTCCTCAACGTATCTACCTCTCAGTCTTATCTCACGAACTTTAGCTAAAACCTCCTCCTTAGCCTTACTTCCTAGTATCTTCTCGTATCCTTCAATGAAGCACTTGAACAGTAGATCTTTAATGTTAAAATGAACACTCTCAAGAGATCTAAGAAATAGGTGAATGTCAACGCCTCTATCCTCAAGTGCATTACTCATCTTAGCCAATCCAAAGTCTATAATGTAAACTTTACCGTTACTATAAATCATGTTTGACGTCGTTAAATCCCCATGAACGATGCCTGCTTTATGCATTTTAGCTACTTGAGCGCCCACGTTATGGATTAATTTGCATGCAATCTCATGGTTAAGATTATTTAGTAAATCCCTAAGTAATTGACCTTCTATATATTCCATAATTATGAGTGCTAAATCTACATCAACAAGAAGTATTGCTGGTACATTAATACCTACACTTCTAGCTAGTAGTATAATTCTTGCCTCAGATTTAGTTCTTGAACTCCTTACTAAAAGATCTAAGTTTGGGTCTCGATATGGTTTAGGTAGACGTATCTTGTATATGGATTTAATATCTAAGAATTCTCCCAGGATGAGTATTGCTTCAGCTCCTACATATATAACTTTACCTAATTTATTTAGACCAGGGTATATCAACCTGGTCAAGCCTCCATCTCTGCTTAACATACGCTTCTTCAGGCTCTATCGTAATGCCATGCTTAAGATTTAACAGTCCTGTCCAAGCAATCATAACGCCATTATCGACCGCGTACTTAGGTGGGACAACATATAACTCGCAATTCCTTGACTTAGTCATGAGCTCAAACTTCTCTCTTAAGTACTTACTAGCAGCAACACCACCAACTACTAATACTTCATTCTTTCCTGTATGTGCCAGGCCTCTCTCAGCAACTTCAACAATTGCTGAGTAGGCTATCTCTCTTACAGTATAACATATGTCCTCAAGATCTGCTCGCCCCTCTCTATACATTCTCAACGCTGCCGTTAGTAATCCTGAGAAGGATACATCTTGCCCCTTAACAACATATGGTAAGTTAAGAATCTTCCTGCCCTTCTCAGCACACCTATCTAATTGATGGACCCCATTAACGACGTATGGTGGAGCTAAGCCTACCTCCCTCACGAAAGTATCCATAAAGTTACCTAGTGCGATGTCTAAAGTTTCACCGAAAATCCTATATCTACCACTGATTAGTGCCGCAATTAAGGTATTACCTCCAGATAAATACACTACCAAGGGATCCTTAGCATTGGTAACTAACTTACCTATCTCTATATGTGCTACAGCATGATTAACAGGTACTAATGGCTTATTAAAGTACGTGGCTAACGCTCTAGCAATTGTTGCTCCAACCCTTAAGCAAGGACCTAAACCAGGACCTAAAGCCACCGCTATTGCATTTATGGATTCAATACTTAGTGAGGAGCTCTTAAGAGCTTTAGCTATTGCTTGAGGAGCTCTATCCATGAAGAATAATGCTGCTTCACGAGGGTGTATACCACCTTTCTCAGGTAGGTAATTTTCTCTAACATCAGATATAATGTAAGGAGCTTCATCCCTTACTAAACCTACACCAAAGGTATGTGCTGTTGATTCTATGCCTAAAACAATTACCATTTAAGTCTCACGCACCCTTCTTAACGTACTCCACATAACTACAATATCCGCAATGCCATCTAGGTATTGGATACTTATGAAATGCCATAACTCTACCACACTTAGGACAGATTTTATTCTTTAACCTTATCTTTCCGGTCTTATAGTCAAATTCGTAAAGTTTATGCCTTTCAGCCATTCCTCTCACCTACCATGTCTCTTAAGTATGTACTCAGGTTCGAATGCTTTTAGTCTCTCAATTGAGTCATATATATGAGCTTTAATCTTAGAAATACCTACACCATATTCACTAAGAATCAACTTAACAACAATTAATTCCTCGCTTCTATTATAAAGTTTAGAGAGTACCTTAACAACATCACTTCTTGTCGGAGTTCCCTTATCTATATGAACTATTACACCTTCAATTTCAAGCCTCCTTACTAACTTGTTATCTCTCTCTTTTACTATGTGTAGCAGTGCACCATTAGGTAACGTTGTACTCTTTATTGCCTTAACCTTAGCAACTTCCAATTCACTCAAATTCCTCCCCTCTCACAGCTTATTGTTAACCCGTTTTAAATATTAGGTTAGACGCCTAGCTTTATAGCGTACCTACCAGGTACTTTTATATCTAACATTTTAGCTATCTCTGATTTGTCTACATCAATTATTATTACCATACCTGACCATTCATCAGTGAAGCTCTCAGAGCCGCAAATAGGGCACTTACCTACCTCATGAGGTACTAAGTACTTACATTTAGTGCAGGCCTTAAACGGCTTTAATCTTGTTCTTCTAACAGGCATACTGATTACCTTCTAGATTACCTCTTAACTAAGGAGTTTAAATTATTTAGCTGAGATCTTACCTAGTGTTGGTTGCCTTAAGGTCATACCTACCCTTATCGATGCTGGTGGTGCGAGTGCTGCATTAACTATTCTACCCCTAACTATATCGCCCTTACTTATGGTTATTTTAGTTTCCTCACCTGTTAATGTCCCTCTTACTTCATCATATACCATCTTATCATCAGCTATCTGAGAGATATGTACGAATGCATCTATAGGGCCTATGTTAATGAATATGCCTATTCTTTTAACGTCAACAACTTCACCTTCAACTACTTCATTAGTTATTGGATAGAATGTTATGATTTTAGCCTTAGTACTATGGTATGTTGCTCCATCACCTGGAATTATTATTCCTTCAGGATCGACTTCAACATCAGCTATAGCTATGACAAGCCCAATAATTGGGTCAACCCTACCAACATACTTACTTCTTAGCCAATCATATGCAATCTTACGTAAATCTTCACCAAATTTATCAGGCGAAACCCTAACCACATCCTCTATCTCAACTATTCGAAACATCTCTTAAACACCTAGTCTAAGTGTTTTTAATCTACCCTAAATTAAGGAATTAACGTGAATTTAAGCATTATGGCTTCCGTAATGTGATTGATACGGTTAAAATTTAAATGAACTTATTAAACTTCAACGAACTTTCTTCTACTAAACCACCATGTAATAACCCTAATACCTCTACTCTTAAGTTCCCTCTTTAACTCGTCATCCATCGTTGCAACTATTATTGATGGATCACTCGTAACATACTTCTTAATGAATTCATCAGCCGTTCTGTACTTTCTATTAGTGATCATAACCTTGACCTTACCTCTCATATACTGTAATGCTAGCCTTGCTGCTTTACTTTTAATTCCAGTGTTCTTTGAGGCTAACTTGATTAACTCATCGAGTACTATATCAGGGACATAATAATCGCATTTAGTACTTAAAGCGTCATCTATACCCTCTATGGGGTCAACACCATCATAAATTAAAAGTAATACACTTGTATCTAGAAGTACTTTACATTCTACTGGCATCATTTTATTCCGAAAATCCCTTTATTACCCCCCAACCAACTAATCTCCACCTACCAAGTACCTGCCTACTAATTGCCACCCTCATACCTTCCCAAGCAACTACAGGCTTTCTTAACCTGACCTCAAGTACATCCTTACTTAACTTAGTAATTAGTCCTAGCGATACAGCAGATCCAGCTGTAATCATTATTCTTTCACCCCTCATTAAAGGTCTAACTTTGAGTAGTTCTTTAGTGCCTATTACTCTCTCCATGAGTTTGTATTCTATAGTTAAGTCATATGATGGGTCAGGTAGTGTACCAGCTTTACCAAGAACATTACCTACTAACTTATCAGCTTTGGTTAGTGAGGGATCGAGTTTAGTACCTATAGCGACCAATCCTCCTGGTCTTGCTTCTTTAAACTCCTTAGTACCAAACCTTATAGTAGTGACTTCTGACGTTAATGGTTCATATGCTTCACCAGTCTTACCTTTAACAACTTTTATACCTGGCTTGATCTCTATTTCATCACCTACCCTTAATACGCCCCTAAGTAGTGAACCGCCAACAACACCTCCAACTAACTCATTAGGTGTTGTTCCAGGTTTATTAACGTCGAATGAACGTACTATAAACATTAATGGATCAGCTGACAAATTCCTTTCTGGTGTCGGTATATACTTCTCTATAGCCATGACTAAGGCGTCGATATTAACCTTATGTAGAGCACTGACGGGAATTATCGGTGCATTTTCAGCCCATGTACCTTCTAGAAACTTCTTTATTTGTTCATAATTCTTTAATGCTTGCTCTTTAGTAACTACGTCAACCTTGTTTTGAACCACAACTAAGTGCTTCACACCGACTATTTCAAGAGCTGCGAAGTGCTCTCTTGTCTGTGGTTGAGGGCATGGTTCATTAGCTGCAATAACTAATATCGCACCATCCATTAGAGCCGCTCCTGACAACATAGTCGCCATAAGTACTTCATGGCCTGGTGCATCAACGTAAGATACACTACGTCTATAGATGGGCCTCACACAATTAGGCTCAGTCTTAAACCTGTCAGGAGCCGGTAAATCTTCACATTCATATATATCTCCATCAGCATAACCCAACTTTATAGTCATAGCCCTTTTAAGCTCCTCGGAATGTCTAGCAGTCCAAATACCAGTTAGGGCTTGAACTAACGTTGTCTTACCGTGATCTACGTGACCTACAACACCTATATTAACCTCCGGCTGTCTCTTCACTTTCTGATTGCTCACTACCACCACCCTCAAATTCTGACTTACTAAACCTATCTATGAAGGATACTTCATTAATATCTTTTACCCATCTGATTATATCCCTAGATGTTAACAACTTTATTAACTGAATTCCGTCTGCGAGCCTAAATTCCTTAGGAAGTTCTATTAATACCTTGCCTTCCTTTATCTCAACCTTAACCTTATTTATGTCAAGTTGTTTTAGTCTTCTCTTAAGTAAGTATTTTATTTTTTCAGATAAGTCCTCAATCCTCTTTAATACTTTGAATTTAATTATTAATGTTTTGCCGGCTAATGGGTGGTTGAAATCAACAACCACCCTACCTGATTCAACAGCTATTATCCTACCTACTTGATCATTTATTCTTACTTCCTTTCCTATTTCAGGTATTATATTACTCTTAAGGAATAACCTTCTTGAGTAAGTCTTTATTTTACTACTATCTCTCTCACCATATGCTTTCTCGGGCGGTACTTCAATTTCATACTCCTTACCTATTTCAGCATTCATTAATGCTTCCTCAAACCCTCTCACTAACCTACCTTCACCTAGGATTACTACTTCAGGTTCATAGATTTCACCTTCCCTGTATTTCCTGTGGAGTTTTGCTATGGCCTCGGATGTAGTCTCAACTAGTTCTCCTGTACCCTTAACGAAGATTGAGTAGTCAACAAGTATTATGTCACCACTACTTAGTGGCACCTTAACCCTACACCCTGGATTATGTGATGATTAGGTTTTTAAGTTTGTAATCTAAAACTCTATACCTGCACCCTTAATTTCTAACTTGAACGGCTTACCTAGCTCACCCTCAAGTTTAGCTTCAATACCTAGTATTCGTTTAACAAGCCATATATTTGTATAGGCATGCATACTTAGCTCCTCACCAGTTATTATTGAAGTCCCCTTAGCTAACGCTATGTACGGTATTATGTTATCACTCATGTGTTTGTCTAATGCCATACCCGATTTCATAGCTTTAAGTAATTTAGTTGCCGCCTCCTCACCAACAACTTCAGCTCTCTTACCTCTAGCACCTAAGGCGTCACCACCAATTATAGTCTTGTCATATATGGCCCATAGTACTATACCAGATCCAGGACCCAAATGTGGGTCCTTGCTCTGCTTATACCACTCAAGCTCTATACTTATTGGTACATTCACACCCTCTCTTCTAAGGAGTGATTCAGCAGCTTTTGCCTGCCTCTCTGCTACATGTTTAGGTAATCTAACGCAGTGCGACCTTCCCTTGATTTCCCTTAATGAACCTCTATCAATAAGCTTTATACTATTGAACCCCCTAGGAGGTCTATCAACACTTACTCTAACTAGACCACCTCCTCTTGGGTAGTGCCCTCTTCGGATCAGATCTAAATTAAAACTGTAACCTAGGAGGTTTAGGTGATATCTTATGACGTTCCTTACGTAATCTATTGGTGGTGACCAAGGTACGTCAGTACCACCTCTAATTTCAACTGTTATTGGGCCTTTAGAGTAAGCCATTATTGGTAATAGTGTCTGAAGTACTAAAGTTACTGAACCGGCAGTACCTATATCGAATTTAAAGTTACCGTACCTTATATCACCAGGTCTAAACGTTATGGTTGTTGAGCCTAGTCTTAATCCTGAGACTTCAGCGCTACATATCACTGCTGCAGCTTGAATCGCAGTCATATGTTGCCTCTTAAGTCCTGGTTCAGGTCTCTTAGCTCTAATATTAACTACCTTAACCTCCTTACCAGTAATGCAGGATAGCGCTACTGAAGTTCTTAATATCTGACCTCCGCCCTCACCAAACGATCCATCAATTATTAACGTCATTTATCAACTCCCGTTACCTCTCTTAATCTTTGAGTAGCGCCTATCTCATCTATGAATTTAGCTACAGACTTAGGTACTAACTCCCTCCACTCATCACTACCGGATAGTATTAATTTTCTAATCCTTGTCGACGAGTATTTAGCTCTATCATAGGGTGGTGGTATTAATACATCAAAGCCGGCCTCCTTAAATAGCCTAATAACTAGCGGATTCCTTGCTACACCATACCTGAATTTAGGTACGTACATTTGTACGTAATGAGGCCATACGGAATTCATAAGTATATCGGGTATTGGTATTATGTATACCCTCCTTAAGTCTATTCCTGCTTCCTCAAGAGCTAATCTAACCATGATGACTCTCTCACCAGCTGTAAACGGATTAACTATCGTATGAGATTCTTGGGCTGTACCTATAGCTATTATTAATTCATCAACCCTCTCTAAGACCCACTTAATGACACCAACATGACCTAGATGAATAGGCTGAAATCTACCAGGGAATAACGCTCTAACCACGTCGTCCCATACCATCCTAATCCCTAAAACATAGAGTGAACCACATAAATAAGTTAACGACATCTTGAATTAGCAATGGGACCTCACATCATAAATCAGCAACCTACCCTATCATCACCAGCAATGTATTACCTCCATCTTCAGTTATAAGATTATGGTGAGGTAATCATAAATAGCTAAACCATTCTTTATGTGTACTTATACATTAATGATCATACTAAGATGCATCATGGTTAGTAGTTTTATCCATAACTATCCTAATGGTAAGATGGTTATAGTGAATTCTAATTAATAAATTATGGCTAAGTCTAAAATAAATACATAAAGCCTGGGATAACAAGAGGTAATGCTGTAGACACCCGAGAGAAACTCTGTAAATGAAATGGCAGGTCGGGGTTTGCTGAACATTTGTTAAATATTGAAGACATTTTAAAATATTCTTTATAATGGTGAATTATTCGCGGATTTTGTATGTAGTGCTTAGAGTATATGATTGTTGATTTATGTAAGGTCATAATGACTTTAAGTAGTAATCAGATAATACCTGAAATTTTTCCTTAAAATACTGAATTGACTACTTAGCTTCTGTTAGATAGGTTAGTTGCTCAGAGGAGATTCTGGCTAATTTACCTTTTCACTAATTCTCTTATGAAGTATTTATGAAGTCTCATGTCTCCTGATAACTCTGGATGGAATGTTGAAGCTAACATTGACTTCTGTTCTGCAAGTACAACTACATCATCTAGTTTTGCTAAGGGTTTAGCGTCTCCCCATAACTTAATGATAGCTGGAGCTCTTATGAATACCCCCCTAAATGGTTTATTGCCCAATATAGGAATTTCTAAATCTATCTCAAAACTCTCTCTTTGTCTACCGTAGAAGTTCCTTATAACTTCAATATCCATGACTCCAAGTAGCGGTTGCTGTACCTCACCAACAACGCTATCCTTGACCTTCTTAGCCATCATTATAGCTCCAGCACATGTACCGAATACTGGTGTTCCATTAACTATTAAATCTCTAATTAGATCAAGCGTACTAAATCTTTTAGCTAATCTCCCAATAGTTGTACTTTCACCACCAGGTATTAATATGCCGTCAATATCTCTTAGGTGGTGAGGTCTCTTAACTATTACTACATCACCGTTGAGTCTTAATTCATCGAATACTTTACGAATCATGTATAAATGCTCGTAGATACCCCCCTGATATCCTAGTATACCTATCCTCAAGCTTAAGCACCTCTAACCTGAAGTAGTTCCTCAGGCTTTAATTTACGTATGTCTATACCCATCATCGACTTCGATTCACTAATCATTCTTTGAGCCTCAACCACAGCTTCAGGGTCGTCCCACATACTCGTAGCTATAACTATAGCTTCAGCCCTTTCTCTAGGATCTCTGCTCTTAAATATACCTGACCCAACGAAGACGCCATCAGCACCTAACCACATCATTAATGCGGCATCAGCTGGTGTAGCAATACCGCCCGCTGCAAAATTAACTACGGGTAACCTACCCAATCTAGCTGTCAAGTCAACTAGTTCGTAAGCCACACCATACTCCCTAGCTTTCTTAACTCTCTCCTCAGGTGGTAATGTACGTAGGGTCATTATTTCATTCATAATTATTTTCATATGTCTAACAGCCTCAGCAACATTGCCTGTACCTGCCTCACCCTTCGTTCTAATCATTGATGCACCTTCAGAAATTCTCCTCAGTGCTTCACCTAAGTCTCTAGCACCATTAACGAAAGGTACCTTAAACTCCCACTTATTAATGTGGTGCTTATCATCAACTGGTGTTAATACCTCACTCTCATCAATCATATCAACACCTATTGCCTCAAGTATTTTAGCTTCCATATAATGCCCTATCCTAACCTTAGCCATAACAGGTATAGTTATACTGTTCATGACTTCCTCAATAACTTTAACATCAGCCATTCTAGCAACTCCGCCAGCCTTTCTAACATCATACGGTAGTTTATCTAGAACCATAACTGATACAGCACCAGCATCCTCAGCTATCTGTGCTTGCTCAACATTAGTTACGTCCATACATACACCGCCTTTCTGAAATATTGGAAATCCATACTTTACCCTCAAGGTACCTCTATAAGGGATTCTTAATGTATCAGGTAGAGTTTCGGGTCCATAGCGGAACCATAAACCGTTGGATTTTAATTCATCAGCTAGCTCAGCTAGCCTATAGAAGAAGTCAACTATCTTCTCAAACCCAACATTATATAATCTGATATTAATTGATATATATTCCCTCATTAAGTCACCAAACATACGTCCCTTCCTTAATTTATAAGAGTATCCATCAATATTCACACCAATATTGTGAAGGTTACTTATAAGTCACGCAGTATAATTGGGTTAAGACATAAATACATAATTAGAGTATTTAAGGGATCAAGCGTGGTTAAGGCTGTAACCCTGGATTTGGGCTGTACTTTAGTCTTCGAGAGTTCATGTATTGGAGAAGAACCATCTAATGCTATGAGGGAATCAATAAAGGTATTAGTTACCTACCTTAAGGGTTTAGGCTACGATGTTGAGGAAAAGGAGGTTTATAAAGCATTTAGTAAGTGGAATCAAACTAAATTAAGATATTTTATTGATTGTCTAGAGCCTAGCTCAAGATTGAGGATTAGCTACATACTTAAATATCTAGGTATAACACCTAAGCCTGAAATTGTTGAGAACTCGTTAAAATTAACTGTTAATGCAGCAACTAAAGTGAGGAGGTTGTATGATGATGTGATAGGCTTCCTTAAGGAACTACGTAAGTATGAATTAAAATTAGCTATAATATCTAATGCATCAAGTCATGAGGATGTAGTTGAAACATTAAAGCATTTTAACATAATTAACTATTTTGACCTGGTCTTAACATCAAATATAGTTATATATAGGAAACCCGCAAAAGAAATCTTTAGTATGGCCGCAGAACTTTTGAATGTTGAGCCTAAGGAATCCATACATGTGGGGGATTCATTAGTGGATATTCAAGGAGCATTAAGTGCAGGTTACTTCGCTGCTATAGAGATAGCTAGACATAGGGAGTGCTTAACTAGAGTATGTGTTAAGGATTTAAGAGAAGCTATGAAATTTATAAGGACGTATCTAAGATAATCATCTTAACTACTTAACACCGTAAATTTTTCTTAAGGTATTAACGGCTTCTTCAGGAAATAATGCATATGTTATGTAATCTTCAAATTTCTTAGCAAGGGTCCTGGGTAACTCCTTGAGAGCTCTATCTAAGTTTATTACTTGTTCATGTGTCTTTCTATTACGTTTAGACTTAATGAGCTTAAGTAACTCCTTACTTATCGGCGCTGGTGGTTTACCGTATTTACCCTCAATATAGTTTATCAATTCTGTGACAACAGCTGAATATCTTTTACCGCTTAATACGTTAAGTAAGGCTTGTGTTGCAACTATCTGTGATATAGGTGTTACCAGAGGCGGCCAGCCAAGATCCTCTCTAACTCTATTGACTTCATCCAGAACTTCACCCACTTTATCATCGGCTTTAAGCTCCTTAAGCTGAGTCATCAAATTACTAAGCATACCGCCAGGTATTTGGTGCTTAAGAACAGCGATATCTACAGGTGGAGCTTTAAGTGCATAATCGTAATCTCTGTACTTCTTTCTAATCTTCCATAGAACCTTCGAAGCAGCATAGAGTATATCTAAACTCACTCCAGGATCATATTTAGTTCCTTTTAACGCAACAACAAGTGATTCGGCAGGTGTATGTGAAGTATATAATGAAAGACTTGATAGTGCCACGTCAACGAAGTCTGCACCAGCTTCAATGGACTTAAGCAAGGTCATAGGCGCTAAACCACATGTCGAATGTGTATGTACGTTAACTTTAACACCTAATTTTCTCAGCTCCTTGATTAATTCCATCGCCATATAAGGTGTTAACAAACCAGCCATATCTTTGATGGTTATAATTTCGGGTTCGAATCTTGCTATGATATCATGAGCCAACTTTATGTAATACTCGATAGTATGGACAGGGCTTACACTATATACAATGCAAACCTGCAGTTCTGCACCTAAATCCTTAATTATTTTAATAGGAAGCTCTAAATTATCTAGGTCATTTAATGCATCAAAAACTCTAAAGATATCAATTCCATCTCTATACGCATACTCAATGAACTTTCTAACGACATCTTGCGGATAGTGCTTATAGCCAACTAAGTTCATACCTCTAAGAAGCATTAAAAGCTTCGTACGTTTAACTACTTCTTTTATTCTCTTAAGTCTAGTCCAAGGATCCTCATTTAAGAACCTTAATGCAGCATCAAATGTAGCTCCACCCCATACTTCTAACGCGTAGAAACCAGCTTTATCAAGTAATTCGGCTACTCTGATTATATCATCGGTACTTAGCCTAGTAGCAATTAATGATTGCTGTCCATCCCGTAATGTAACATCAATTAGTTTAACCATTACCTACACCTTACAAATGAGTGGTAATAAACAGGTATTTATGTTTCCACGCAATCGCTGTAAAAACATTTATTGTATTCTAGGTTCCCTTAAATAATGTTCTCTGTATCGATAGTTATAATGAAACGTGGTTGTGGGATCACCCACATTTAAGCATTAGTAATTCTTTTTAACACATTAAGTATAGCTATACATCTATCTCTTAGGGTTTCATCTAATATTTCATTGGTATCGATACGGAGTGATTCACTACCTCTTCTCAGTATTCTAACTATTATCTCTTTGATTATATCGAAAATCTCTGCATAAACTCCGTCAACTCTTAGTAACGTCTTATGAGTGTTTAAAGCTTTATTAAAAGTTTTAACACTTACTTTAACCTTAAATAATTCTGAGGCTATTGAGACTAGAGTTATGAATGTTATTACCATTATCATCCTTATTATGTCAGGAATTATCCCTGTTATAGCGCTGGCTACCAGCGAAATTACTACGGCTGCGGTCATACCTAAAATCCTGTACATCTTTTCGGTAGTACTATGAGTTAATGAGCATAATAATATTAATTCATCGACTTTGCGTACGGTGTCTGGTAAGTTAAGAAATGAAGTTATCTTAATATGTAAATCTTTACCTCTTCTTCTTATTGAGCATCTAGTGCTTATTAATGATTCATAGTGTTGACTTCTCTTTCTTAGGGATAATGTTTTTCTGAATTCAAATGTGATTACATGGGAGTCCATGATGAGGCTTACGAATTTAACATAGAATTTAATCATGTCGCTCCTCAATCTCTCATCAATACTTAAAAACGTCATTTGCTTTAACCAGAGTTATACAGTTTAGAAATAATTAAACAGTCATGATGAATTTAAAATATGGTTAACCTACTATGGCTATCTCCCTTATTAATTCACCTCTACGGAATCTATCTAGTGTTAACTTTTTAGCCTCGGGTATTGATGGTCTGCCATATACTATCCATTCTGCTATGATTTCGCCTGTTATTGGACCCATCATATAACCGTGACCACTAAAACCTGTTGCTAAGAAGAGGTTTTCATAATTAGTTATAGGTCCGTATATAGGATGATGATCAGGGGTCGTTATATAGTAACCCATCCAGTATCTTAATATCCTAACATTCTTTAACCAAGGGAAGAACCTAATTAACGGTTTTACAGCCTTAACCATGAAATCTATTCTTTGAGAATATAGTGATGCCTCAGGTTTCTCCTCGATCTCTCTTGCGATATAAAATCCCCCGTCCTTCGTCTGTACAATATATGGAACACCAGGCGTATCTCAGTCTATTACTAAGGGCTTGAGAATGTGTCTATAAGCTTCAGTGATTAATGCATGTCTCGGTAAGTTCGTGATAGGGATGCCAACATTTAACCCCTTTAGTATATCACGCGAGTCACTACCAGCAGCAACTACTACCGTATCCGCCTCAATGATTTTACCATCAATTTCAACACCTAAAACTCTCGATCCCTTACTAATCACCCTCTTAACCTTAGTATGTAGTGCTATTCTGACATTAGCGTCTCTAAGGTAGCTATAAAGTGCATGAATCGTATCAAATGGTGATGACTTACCAGCCATAGGATCAAACATAGCCCCTGCAATATCTTTAACCTTTATAGGTGGAACTTTTTGCTTTAACTCATCAACATCTATTACGCGTGTTGGTACACCTAAGGAATTATGGAGTTTCACTAACTCTTCAAATATTCTTAAACTCCTATCCCTAGTCGCTATCCATACATAACCTGCTTGATCATAATAAAGTCCATACCTGCCCAACTCACCGCATGAATACTTGATCCATAATTCAATACTACGTCTCATAAGAATTACATGCTCTCTTGAAGTAAATGAAGCTCTAATACCTGAAGCACATCTGCCAGTAGACCCTGAACCTAAATATCCCTTCTCGAGGACAATTATATCCTTAATGCGTTTCTTTAGGAGGCTATATGCTATGAATAATCCAGACACACCCCCGCCTATTATGATTACCTTAGTCTTCGCCATATACCTCACCTCTATGTGGGTCTTCTTTAGACTTAAGTAATAGATTAATGGGTAAAGGTATTATGGGCGCACGTACCTTAGGTATTAAGAGTTCTTCAGGTGATTTCCTTAACCGTCTTGAAAGAATACTTATAAGTAGTGGAATACAAGTTCTTCCCTGACATGGCCCCATACCAATACCTAGTATCCTCCTAATGGTCTCTACATCATTAATACCTTCTCTAAGTACTCTCTCTACATCCTCTAGCGTTACATCTCTGCACCTACATATGATTATGGGGTGCTTCCTTACTTCTCTACCCATATAGCTCTCACCTCCATGGCTAAATTCTTAGGTACCTCGACAGTTACAACCCACGTCTTATTGTATTCCCATACTTTCGTAACCTTACCTTTTCCTAATTCCTCACCGCTCCGACTTAGCAATATCACTTCGTCACCAATTTTAGGTGTAGGCAGGAATTCATGAGGTAAAGTTACATATGCTTTATCAGGTTTTGACAAATCTATCACGAATATTGCTAGCCCAGGACACCTACTAACACATATTCCGCAACCAATACACTTATTCCAGTCGATTCTAGGTATATCGTTAATGGAGTTCATATGTATGGCCTTTAATGGACACGCATCAACACATATGTTACATGGTATTTCCCC